>Ga0209573_1001035_pt1 | contig 47487 bp, 51 predicted proteins | sample TNRBio252014_DNA_FD_185870 | JGI IMG/M metagenome (GOLD analysis project Ga0209573, IMG submission 185870) | Wastewater treatment Type I Accumulibacter community from EBPR Bioreactor in Madison, WI, USA - TNR Reactor_6/25/2014_ DNA (SPAdes)... | ecosystem: Engineered > Bioreactor > EBPR >... | reverse complement strand
AAAGGATGAAGATCGGCGCAAGCGCTAGCAGCAGCCAGATGAAGATCTTCGACAGGATGATGAGAAAGACGGCAAAGCCGATCAACAGTGCGATCACTATCAACAGCACCATGGCGATGATGTAGCCGCCAAAATTGAGAACGCCGAGGTTAGTGATGAACGCCTGGACCGACGAGCCGGTGCTTTCCCAGACGTTCTGCAGGGCGTTTTCGACACCGTTCGCCGTGTTTAGATTGGCGCTTGACCCCGTGGCATTGGCCGACACCGTGGTCAGCAGGCTTGTTCCGATCGCCGAGGGACCGTCATTCATCAGGGTGTAGACGTAAACCTGGAAGTCACCCCAGCCGACTGCCATCGCGTAAATAACAAAAGCGCGGAACAACCTGAAAGCGTGATCCGATGGACGCCCCGTAGCGGTGCCTGCCCACAATCCGATGCCCCAGAAGATCACGTAAAGGGTCAGTATCAGTCCGGCGACATTCACCGTACCTCCGGCCGTCAAAGCAGCAGCGAGGCTTTGATAGGATTGCTCCACAAAGTTCTGGCCAAACTGATCGACACGGCCAAGGAGGTCGGTGATGTCAAAGTTCATTGGTTTACCGCTTGCATCGGGCCGCATTGATCGAACGCGACGATCGCGGCCGGTTTCTGCGTCTTGGCCCCATAAGACAGGGACAGCGTCTCGCCCTCTTCTCGCGAACAGGGCGCTTTAAGCGGCTTGACGGCGCACCCGACGAGCAGGGCCACCATCAAACCGCTCAACGATAGTTGGGCAACAGCCTTCATCATTGCGGATTATACTGAAGCGCCCGAACCGCCTGCGATTGCGCGGCCAGACGATCCAGATTTTCCTGGTTCGATGCCGCGACAGCACCATTCATCACACCGATCAGCTCGTTTACGGTCTGGCCGGTCTGCACCTGAATCTGGCTGTTCTGATCAATCGAGCCCTTCAGGTCCTGGGCAGTGCCGATCTGCTGCGCGCCGCTCGTGAATGCCTGGCTGCGCGTGGTAACCGCGCCTTGCGTCGAGTCAATGAGACCCGAAAGCGTCGTCGCCATGTTGACCGATGTCGAATAGCTCTGATCGAAAGCTGTTGTTTCACCGTTCAGCAAACCAGACAGGGTTTGAACCAGCTGCAGGCCGTTGATCAGCTGCGAAACGATACCCTGCGAGCCTCCACCCAGCCCTTCAAATGACAACGAACCGCCCGACAGGATCGATCCGAACGACGGAGCCTGTCCCATCTGGAAACCTTGGCCCAGCGCCATGTTCGCCAATTGCCCGGCCTCGCTCGTGCGCTGCCCCGTTACAGCCGCAAGCGTCTGCTGCGTGAACTCCATGATCTGCCGGTCGGTTTCGAGGATTTGCTGGGTTGTCTCCGCGATCTCGGTCGACTTTGCCAAGTTCGAACCGTCGAAAACCGGCACTTGCGCAGATGCGATGCCTGTTGAAGTCAGAAGCGCGAAAATCGCGATGTTTAGGTTTTTCATAGCACTGCTCCTTTCAATCACTGTTGCTGATATTGGCCCATAAGCTCGAGCAGCTGCTGCTCGGTCGCCTGGCTTGTTTCCGGCAGGCTCGCCTCGACATTCTCGAGGTAGACCATGACGTTGCCGTAGCTATCCCGGTAGCGCCGGGTTACGCACATCGAGGCCCCGGTCGAGCCGTAGCTCACGCCGACGCACGACGAATTCACTGCGATGCAGGGGCTCGCTTCCGTGCCAGCGCCGGTCGTGCCGGCCGGGCAGGTGTTACCGCGCCGCCCGGTACGGTCTGCCCCGCTACCGCCAAGGCCAGTAGATGCCCGACTGATGTCGCTGTTGCGCATCAGGCCCAATTGGTTCAGCGTTTTAACCAGGTTGTTGGCGGTACTGATCGCGTTGTTCCAGCCCGAGCCGTTCTGCAGCCTTATCTGGCTGTTTTGGTCGTACGCCTCGTTGATGGTCCCGGTCTGACCGATCTCGCCTTTCAGACCCTCGTAGATCTGTGTTGCGGCTGTCACCAACGCCTGGTCGGCGGACACACCGCCCTCGATGGCGGTCGCCGCATCGTAGGCCTGGCTATCGGCTCCATATCCAGCCACCGAACGCCCCGCCTGCAGGGGCGCATCACTGCCTGTTGCTGACCGGATCGCACGCGTAGCACCCGTTGCATCGGGCGCCTGCCGTGGATCTTCGATCGACGCTCTCCTGCCTGTTGTCACTGAGCAACGCACGCCCTTGCGCATTTTCTTGCTCTGGTCCTGAACCGGAGCCAGTGCAGCAACCGACGTCGCTGTTGCCTGTTTCCGGTCGAGAATAGCGGCGTCTTTTACCGGCACAGCGGCATAGGCGCCCGACGCCCATAGCACCCCGATCAAGGCCGCCCCCAAGACTACTGGTTTCATGTCGCTCTCCTTTCGAGGAAGATTGGCAACCATTTTTCCGGGTCGTCGCCGACACGCGCCCGGATTTCATCGAGCTCCGCAACCGTCTCGGTGCGGCCCGACAAGACCTTGATCAGATCCGGCATCGAAGAGAGGCTCAGGCCAGCAATCACCGAATCGTGGTCATGCTTGATCAGGCACTGACGCTTCTCCGGCGCAGTATTTCTGATCCACTCGACTTCCCGGCCCGACAGCCGGAACGCGCCCTGATAGCTCTCGTTGTCCGCCTTCGGATTCGGGAAGAAGATGTTTGTCGCTGTCTGTTCGATCAGCGTCGCAGCCAGCTTGGAACGTACGATGTCGGCCGCCGATTGCGTCCCGAATCCGATGATCCCGTTTTGCTTACGGATCGTCTTCAACAGGTCCTTGATGAAGTACGAGAACACTTCATCATCGAGCAGCCGCCAGCCCTCATCCATGAAGATCATGGTCGGCGTACCGTCCAACAGCTCCTTCGTGCGGTGGAAGATGTACATCAGCGCTGCAGTACGAATGACCTCATCATCCAGCACGCTTGTCATGTCGAACCCGAAGATCGAGGATATGTTGAAGCTGTCTTCGGCGTTGTTGAACAACCACCCGCGCTGATCCTGGCGCATCCACGGCTGCATGCGCGCATAAAGATCGTCGTCCGACGAGCGTAGCTTGCCGCGCAGCAAGGTCGAAAACTCCGGCAGCGTTCGGCCCTCCTTGCCCGACGCCATCGTCGCCAGCACCGCCTCCCGGATGACTTGCTCCTCTGTTGCCGTCAGCCTGTTGCCATTGACCGGCCGGAGCATGAACGCGAAGAGCTGAAACAGAAACTCGCGATTTTCGCCGTTATCCGGCAGCATCAGCGGATTGAAGCCTGTTGGCTGGCCGGCGCGCAGCGCGTCATATTTGCCGCCAAGCGCGCGCACCAGAATTTCAAGGCCGCGATCCTTGTCGATGATGACCAGCTTCGGCCGCGGCTGCATACGCTGTGCCTGCGTAGCTATGAAGCCGAGAAACACGGTCTTACCGGACCCCGAAGGCCCGATGACCGTGAAATTGCCAAGGTCGCGTTTGTGGAAGTTGAAGTAGTAGGCCGTCTGCGACGTCGTCTGCAGGACCGAAACAGCCGGTCCCCAATGGTTCCCGGTCGGCCGCCCCGATGGGTAATTGTGCAGAGAGGCGAAGCCCGCCATGTTCTTCGACGACAGCAGCGCCTTGCGCGCGATAAAGCTGAAATTGCCCGGAAGCTGCGCCCAGAATGCCGGTTCGCAATTCAGATCCTCGCGCACCCAAATGATCGAGACATTGGTGAGCGCGGCGCCGACTGCCGTCACCGCGTCCTGTACCTCGTCAAGGTTCTTGCCGAGGCACAGCACGCTGAAATGATGATACCCATAGAGTGCGTCTGAGGAGAGCAGCTCGTTGCGAGCTTCCTCAATCGCGTCCGAGACAACAGACTCGGCCTCGTCCGACATATCGATCTGCCGTGAAACCCGGTCGATGTTGCTCATCGCCTCCGGCTTGTCGACGATCGAGAAGCTTTGTGATGCTACGAACTCATGCGGAACCCGCAGAAGCGCATTCAAGAGACCCGCACCGGTCATAGGCGGATACTCGCGGATCGATAGAATCGCGCCGTAGCGCGTATCCTCGCGCCCGGCACCTCTGAATTCTATCGCGTTGCGTCCGAAGAACATGCGCTTCTGCGCCATCGCCTCGCCAAGCCGCATCCTGGGCAAGAACATCGGTCTTGGCATGCCGCCATTGACCAGCTGCACAAGAAATTCCAGCGGCTCCGAGTAGTGGGTCCCGTCGCGCTCCACCACGCCAAGCGTGCGCGCGCCGTACGATGCCAGGTTCTCGCGCAGTGCGATGGTGACATCGGTCAACTCCGCCGACGCCCGCGCCCGGTCGAACGACTGCCCGTCCGCCGTCTTCTGTCCCATCAGCTTCTTCATCACCACGTCGAATGTACCGACGTTGCCCTGCAGCTCGCGCCGCACGATGCTGACGTACATCTCGTTGACGAACATGCGGTGCTTGCGAAGCCCGTTTTGGTATCGCTCGTCGACCTCACGGCAAAATGCGTTGTCGAAGGTCGACGGTATCCCCGGCGACACTTCGCGTCTGATGATGTGCGTGTAGATTGCGAAGCGTGAGCTTCCCAACGTCCGGATCAGATCATTGCGCGCCATGATCTTGGCGTTGATCTCGGCGACGTCAGCCGTCTCGAACGCGTAGCCGTCGAGCTTCAGGATGCTTATCAGCATCCCATCCTGTGTCGAAATGATAGTCGGACTGACATGCCGCGAATACGGTATCTTCGACGATACCGGCAGCTCGCGGCGCGAAATAGCGCCGAAAGACAACTCATCGCGTAGCGCCCGAGCAATCATCTTATTCGACCCTGTAAGTTGAAGCGCCCCAGAAAGACTTGGAGCGAGGCGGGCACTTGCGGCTCTTGACGCTCAGGATCGAGAAGATCTCCGGATCCCGAACGGTCAGAATTCGCCCGACAGCGTAAAGCGGCAAGGCCACGCTGAGCAGGAACAGGTTCTTGGTGGCAAGGAAGACGACGGCGGTCACGACGCCGACGAACATGAAGTACCCGTAAGGCACCCCCAACAATGTGGGCGATTTGGTTAGCGCCCGCACGACAGGAGTGATGACAGGTCGGTCGTAGCTCGCAATGCCGCCGTCTTCCATGGCCTCAGGTCCCTACCGCGGACTGGAAGAACTGAACGATCTGCGCCGAGCCAAAGACGAGCACGATGCCGAAGATCGCGCTGCCGGCGATACCCCATGTCAGTCGTCCTGCCCACGCCATGAAACCGCAGGCAATAACCGCCAGGATCGCCAATGACGTAGCGATCGGGCCGGTCAGCGCCTGGATCAATGTCTGCAGCGTGGACTGGACCGGAGCGAGCTGCCCGCCGCCTGCCATCGCATCACCCGTTACCACCACAACCAGCGCCGCTGTAGCGAGCGCTTGCCGTCCCCAAGAAATAGCCGTCATCTTCTAGTTCCTTTCATCGAAGCTCATCACGAAGCCGGATTTCCATTTTGCGGGCTCCTGCTTCTCGCCCGCCTGCGCCGCGCTTCGACGCGGATTACCGTTTGCGCGAGCCGCCCTCGTCGGTTCCGCGTTCACCGGTCGCAGTGCCTCGGATGGCTGGCTGTCCATTCGCCATCCGGGGTATTCACTCATGATGTTTGCGATGTAGTTCAGCGTTTCCGGCAGCGGCGGCACGCCGCCTGCCTCGTCCACTGTGCCTGGCCCGGCGTTGTACGCCGCCAGCATGGTGACCGGGTTTTCGTACCGCTCGAGCAGCGTGCGCAGATACTTGACCCCGCCACGGACGTTCTGCTCCGGATCACAGCGATCGACGCCGAGCTCGGCCGCTGTACCTTCCATCAACTGCATCAGGCCGTAAGCGCCTTTCGGCGATGTCGCTATGCTATCGAAACGGCTTTCGTTGCGAGCGACCGCCAGGACCAGTTCGGGATAGAACTTCTCCTGTTCGGCAACCTTCAGGACGAGCGCAATTGCGGCCTCGACCTCCAACGCTGCGCTCTCCGGGCAATCGGCCGCCGCGACGACATCGGCCCGCCCGATCACCTTCGGCCCTTCTTCGACGCGGCCGAACCGCGTCGGCAGCGGTTGAGGCCCGCTGTCAGGCTGCGGCGAAATAACGACCCGCCCGCTCTCGGTGACGGTCGCTACCACGACCTTCGACGGGGTTTCGCTCGCAACGTCCTGCGCCGCCGCGACGGCAGTCGCAGCAGTCAAAATCAGAACAGAGGCGAGAACCTTATTGCGCATACCGGAAATTCTAAATTATCGTGACTTGCATCGCTAGATATTATAGCGATCCAGTCAATGGCAATCACTAAGAGAGGGTTAACCATGCCAAAATCGACCCATGTGATCCTTGGGACACTATTTGCCGGCACGATTCTCGGGATTTCGGCCCAGCAGGCGAAGGCCGTCGACTATCCGATCGACTGTGCGATCCTGCTTTGTATGGCCGGTGGCTGGCCGGGCGTCGGTGATTGCATACCCGCGCGGGCCGAGTTTATCCGCCGCATCACCCCATTCCCGGTCGAGCCGCCGCTGCAGCTCTGGAACTGCCCGATGAACGCCGTTCCGAAGAACGTTTCGATGTCACAGGTCGATCAGGAGACGATCAAGAAGCTCGTCGAGGGTATCAAGGTCTGGCACGTTCGGGCGTACAGCAAGTTCCGGATGCGCGACGGTGAGTGCCGCACCACTGAAAACATTCAGTTGGGCTCTTATGACGCAAACGGCGAATTTGCCTGGCGCCGTACCAGCTCGGGCGCCGCGCCAGATTGGATCATTACCCCTGCCATGCGAGAAGGCTGCAGCGCCAACTTCCGTGGTGTCGGCCTCCGCTGGCAGGACCATGAAGGCACGGCCGGCCAGCAAGTCGTCCGCTACTAGATATGAAACTAATCCGCGCTGCGCTTCTCGCGCTCCTCCCGGTTGCTCCTGCCATTGCGCAGGAGCAACAACCGGCCTCGCCACCCGCCAATTCGCCTTGGTATCAGGTGCCATCAGACGCAGTTTATCTGACTGGCGACACTTGGCAGTCGAGCGGCGTCACCTATCGCCTCTATGGCATACAGGCCTGCATGCGCGGCACCTTCTTCACGAACGCACAAGGCGCGAAGGTTGATTGCGGTGAAGCTGGTCTTGCCATGACCGTCTCGCTTATCCGAGATCTGCGCCCCTACTGCTACACGGCTGCCAAGCAGCCATCGACCAATACAAATTTCGTCGTCTGTGTCGCCACCTTGGCGAACGGATCCGGCAAGGGTTCACGCATCGATCTCGGCACCGCTCTGACATCGACCGGATATGCCTTCGCCGCCCTGAAGCCATCCGGCGAGCCGGTCCACGAACCCTATCTCGTTGCCCAGGCGCTCGCCCAGAACAAGAAAATCGGCCTCTGGCAATTCCCGGATCTTCCGGACCCAAACAGGGCGATCCTTGACGCGCTGCGCGCTAATTCCGCCCCTGCGGCTCCCCAGCCGTAGGTTCGACGATCTCCCCTTCAATAACGTCATGTCCGGTCTGCCACGCTTCGGAATCATCCATCCGGCGCGTCCGACCATAGAGCAGCCAGCCAGCTGCCATCATCGCCACGACAAGCAGCCCCAGCGCTGAAGCGCCCATCAGGATGAAATGGTGCATCTGCAGACTGTTCCAATGCATCGCTACCTGGACCCCCGTGATCCCCAAGAGAAGCAGTGTCATCACGATCAAAGCCGATCCGTTGTTTCGATGATTCCGCCGTATCAGCATCCCATTCTCCCGCGCGCTTGCCCGCGAACGTTGCAGCCCCGACTAGCCGGTCCGTCTTCAGCCGGCGCAAGGGGCAAGCCCTCTGCCAAGGCAGCCCTTTCAGGGTGCGCCGATCGCCGGACCGGCAAGGGGCTTCGTGCAACGTTCAAGGCAATCACCATGTCCATCAAATCTGCTGATGTCCATCGCTATAGCAGCTCAATAACTCCAGACATCGACTATCCAGCATCGACCGCGTTGCAGTCTCATGCTAGTGTCCAGCCAACGGAGATGACGATGAAGATCCAGCTTCTCACGCACCTAGACGTTGCACCGACCGTACGCCCGCTCAGCGCCGCAGCTGAAATCCGGGCGCTTGCCGCCAAGCACGGCGTCAAGCCGTTCCGTTCGCAACTGGATGAATGGGCCGACGCCGTGACCCGTCTCGCCGGCGACGACGTGCAACTCGACGACATCGAAGAGTTGCTCATCGCCTTGAGCCGTGCCGGCGTCATCGACGGCGAAACCCAGATGAAGCTCTTCGGCCGCTATGCCAGGGAGCAGCGCGCCGCGTGACATTCGACCCGTTCGGCGATTTCGAGAGCCGGGGCTATCTGCGCAATAGCCTCGGCGAAAAAGACATGGACGTCGTCAAGAACGCTGAGCACATCGCGTTCCGCTCGACCGTCGGCAAAGCCCTCGACGATCTCGCGGGCAAGAAGGATCTGGCCTACAGCGACATTCTCCAGACCCACAAGACGCTCTTTTCGCGCATCTATCCATGGGCAGGCGAAGATCGCAGCGTCAATGCCGCGGGCCTCGACATTTCCAAGGGCGGCGTAACAGGCATGTTCGCCTATCCGCATCAGATCGAGCGAGCCGCCGAGTTCGCACTACGCCAGGGTAACGACCCAGCGTTCATGCGCGCCAAACCGGGCGAAGTGATGGGAAACCTGGCACATTCGCACCCATTTTTGGACGGCAATGGCCGGACGATTCTTACTGTGCATTCTCAACTTGCCCACAAAGCAGGCATCAGCATCGACTGGAAGTCGACCGACAAAGCGGCCTATCTTTCAGCGCTCACCCACGAGCTGCATCAGCCCGGTGCAGGCCACCTCGACAACTACTTGAAGCCCTACGTTCAGGCCGCTGTCGATCGCCAGGAACAGCTGGCGACGCTGCTGGGCTTGAAGGGCCTCGGCCCGGGTTCGCAGATGGCTGCAATGCCGGCGTCGTCCGAAACGACCACCGACAAGGACACCCACAAGCAAAAACTCTAAGACGCCGTCCCTTCTGGCTGATCGGCGAGTTAAGGCCGGCGCGCGCCGCCGCAACCGCTTCGCGGTCCTTCACTACCGTTGCGGCCCTTTGGGTGCAGCGCCGCTCGTTCACCGGCCTTGTCTGCCTCACTCCAGCCAGAAGGAGAGACGGCATGACTACCATCAAAGACACCTATCAGAAGATCACCGACCAGATCATCGAGCAGCTCGAGGCCGGCGTGCGGCCCTGGGTGCCGGAATGGCGCACTGACACGCCCGGCGTCTCAGCCATGCCGCTGCGTGCCTCAGGCGACGCCTATCGCGGCATCAATACGCTGATGCTGTGGCTTGCCCGTCGCATGAATGGTTATGGCGGCAACACCTGGCTGACCTTCAAGCAAGCCGCTGATCTGGGCGGCATGGTTCACAAGGGCGAAACCGGCCACCTTGTCGTCAAGTACGGCACTTTCTCCCCGAAGGGAGGCGACGCCGACGACGACAGAAAGGTCCCGTATCTCAAGGGCTATGTTGTCTTCAACGTCGACCAGATCGGCGGCTTGCCCGCCACCTTCTACCCGACCGTCACGACTGCGCCTGTCAGCGATCAGGCTCGCCTCGAGGCGGCCGAGACATTCGTCGTCGGCACCGGCGCGCGCGTGACCTACGGCGGAACCGCCGCCTGCTACCGCCCGGTCACTGACGATATCCTGATGCCGGACAGGCATCGGTTCAGCGAGCGCTTCTCGCTCTATCCGACCTTGCTCCACGAACTGGCGCACTGGTCAGGTGCCTCGCACAGGCTCGATCGCAATCTGAAGAACCGCTTCGGCTCACACACCTACGCGGCCGAGGAGCTGGTCGCTGAGATGGCCAGCGCCTTCCTCTGCGCGGATCTCGGCGTCCCGCATGACCCGCAGGGCAATACTGCGAGTTACATCGATGACTGGCTGTCTGTCCTGCGCAGCGACAAGCGAGCGATCTTCACCGCCGCCGCCAAAGCCCAACAGGCTGCAGACTTCCTCACCGCGTTGCAGACTTCAGCGCCGCAATCGGTCCATGTGGCCAGTCGCCCCGAAGCGTCCAGTCTCGCCGCTATTCACTAAATGGGGTCGGTTCCGGCTGGGGGCGGAATGACACCCTAAGCGGTTGCTCCGGTCGGCCAGAGGTATTCTCCGGTTAGTAGGATGTGCGCCCATCCGAGCGGAGATATGTGGGACAGAAGCTCCGGCGGAACGTCAAGACCTTCATTTCTTCGCTCGGCGATGGCCTGGCCGAGATGGAGAGTATTCCAGTAGATGATTATCGCCGCGAGCAGATTTAGACCGGCAATCCGATAATGCTGCCCCTCGGTCGTACGATCCCGTATTTCGCCTTGTCGGCCAATGCGGATGGCGTTCTTGAGCGCATGGTGGGCTTCACCCTTGTTGAGCCCGATCTGAGCGCGGCGTTGCATGTCGGTGTCGAGGATCCATTCTATGATGAAGAGAGTGCGTTCGACGCGGCCGACCTCGCGGAGCGCGGTCGCCAAATCGTTCTGTCGGGGATAGGATGCAAGTTTTCGGAGCAACTGACTTGGCTTGATCTTTCCTGCGGCCATCGTGGCGGCGCAGCGGAAGAGATCGGGCCAGTTCGCGACGATCAGCTCTTCGCGGATTTTGCCTCCAACAAGGCCGCGTAAATCCTTTGGTGTCGCTGCGGGATTGAAGACATAGAGTCGCTTTGAGGGCAGATCGCGTATGCGAAAGACGAGACGGTAGCCAAGCATGGCGCTGGTCCCAAACAGATGATCAGTGAACCCCGCCGTATCGGCGTATTGCTCTCCAACCCGCTGGCCAGCCTCGTTCATGAGCAGCCCGTCAAGAATGTACGGTGCTTCGCTGACCGTCGCCGGGATGGTCTGTGATGCGAACGGCGCAAACTGATCATTGACGTGGGTATAGGCCTTGAGCCCCGGTTCGTTGCCATATTTGGCGTTGACCATGTTCATGGCCTCGCCTTGTCGTGCCGAAGGAAAGAACTGACCGTCGCTCGACGCAGTAGTTCCCACGCCCCAGAACCGCGACATAGGCAGCTTGCCTTGAGCGGCCACGACCATCGCCAGCGCCTGATCCATGGCATTGCTCTCGACATGCCAGCGGGCAAGGCGCGAGAGCTGCCAGTAATCATGGGTGTTCGAGGCCTCTGCCATCTTCCGGAGGCCAAGATTCAGCCCTTCGGCAAGCAGAACGTTCAGCAAGCCGACTCGATCACTGCATGGCGCGCCGGTTCTCAAGTGGGAGAATGCGTCAGAGAATCCGACTGCGGCATCGACTTCCAGCAGAATGTCTGTGATCCGCACCGGCGGCATTCGTCGATAGAGATCGAGAACCAGTTCCTCAGCATTTTCAGGAACGTTAGCGGTCAGCCGGTCGATCCGCAATGTTCCATCTTCAATGCTACCATGAGGAATGGTCCCGTCACGCGCGGCCCGCGACAACCGCTTCAGGGCGTCGGCAAGGCTGGCTTTGCGATCAGCCAGCCAGATTTGAGGATCGAGAGGAACGGCAAGCCTGATGATCGTCTGCGCCGTTTCGATCGGCACGAGGACCTGCTTGAGATCGCCGTATCGTCGCGATTGATCCAGCCATATGTCTCCGGATCGGAAAGCATCGCGGAGATGAAACAGGACCGCGACTTCCCATAGACGATTGTCGCCCCGATCCTGCGCGCGAAGATGACGATGCCATTTCGAGTTCGGCCGCAGAAACGATCCATTCGCGGAAGTCGGCATGCGCATTTCGCCGATAGCTTTCGCCGCTGCAATCAGCGGCGCAGCCACGGCGGCGCCTCTGATCTTGAGGTTGCGCAACATGCGCGGCGCATATCGGCGGAAGCGATGATATCCCTGCCCAATGTAAGCCAAGGGCTCGTCTGTCAGTGTATTGGTGAGCTGGATTCCAGCGGCTACCAGTTGCTCGAGCCGGTGCCACTCCGACAACCTGGTGACCGCAATTTCAAGGGGTATGCCATCGCCACGCGCTTCGAGCAACGATGCGCCCAGCGCTGTGAAGGCGCGCAGCGTTTCTGTGACCGCCGCTTTTGAGTCGGATATACGCTCATCGTGCTGTCGCTTTGCTTCGCGCCAGGTTTTGCCGACGATACGATCGTGAGTTTCGACCAATGCGTCGGCGACAGCCGCCTCCCATTCCACGGCGCAGACCGCGAGGATGGCCCAACGTCGATCCGAGCTTATGTCACGTAGGCCATCGGTGAAGTAGCGCTCGCCCTGCCGTCGAAGGCGAGCGATACGGTGCAGCGGAACGTCGGCCAGAACGTGCGGATCAATGGCAAGGCGGCGCAGAAACTCCAGCCGGTCGAGCAGTCGATTTGCCGACGCGGAGTTGTTGCCAACCTCGAATTGGCGAAGCCAGATGAAGCGGCTGATATTTCCGGACACCATTTCGGTAAGCAGGCCATCCAACCGTTCGCGTACGTTGGCGTCAAGCCTTTCGGAAATCCGCGTCTCGATCGCTCGCTCAGCCGCAACGAGAGCGTCAGCACAAAGCCGCTCGATCGTTGTGATTGCCGGCAGGATAGTCAGCGTCTTCCGACATTGCGCGAGAAGGCGCTGCGCAATGTCCTCGTTCGATTGTGCGTCTTCTGCTTGGTTGAAGAGCCAGTCCCGCAGATCGCGAGCGCCGCGACCGGCGAATGCCTTGTAGCCGTAGATCGTGCGCAGCGCGCCCATGTGCTGCTGGCGGGTTTGCCGGCGAGCCGCATAGGTGATCAGAGCGTCGGCGGGAATGCCAAGTTGAGCGCCGATGAACGCCAGGACTTCTTGTGGGATCACCTCGCCCGGCGTCAGGGCGCGTCCCGGGTATCGCAGCGCGCAAAGCTGCAATGCAAACCCCAGCTTGTTTTCCGGTCGTCTCCGCTCATGGATATGGTCAAGATCATCGTCGCCGAATGTATAGTGTTTGAGCATCGACGGCTCGTCGGTCGGCAGATCGAACAACGCCGCCCGTTGGCGTTCGGTCAGAATATGTCGCCTCGGTATGCAGGAATTGTCCCTATTGAAGTATAGTCTGATTTGGACAACAGTCGCCCCTTACAAATCAAGGCCTTGCGGCATCCAAATCCACGAGGGTTCAATTGGGACAGCGCGCCGTTATCTACTGTCGCGTTTCGACCGCCGATCAGTCATGTGAACGGCAGGAGCGTGACCTGACTGCTTTCGCCAATCGCGCAGGTTACGAGGTTGCCGCAATATTCAAGGAGACAGGCTCCGGCACGAAGCTCGATCGCGCCGAACGCAGGAAAGTAATGTCTCTGGCCCAGTCCCGGCAGATCGACGCGATAATGGTCACCGAGTTGTCCAGGTGGGGACGATCCACAATCGACCTTCTCAACACGCTGCGCGAATTGGAAAGCTGGAAGGTCTCGGTCATCGCGATGAACGGCATGGCATTCGATTTGTCGTCACCGCATGGTCGGATGTTAGCGACGTTCCTCTCCGGCATCGCCGAATTCGAGCGCGACCTGATCAGCGAGAGAGTCAAGTCCGGGCTCGCCGCTGCAAAGGCGCGAGGAAAGAGGCTAGGCCGGCAAGTCGGCGAGCGCCCTAAATCGGATCGCCTCGCGCCGAAGGTCATGGCGCTGATTGAAGAGGGCCGTAGTTATCGCTGGGTAGCGCGCGACCTAGGCATGAGTAAAAACACGGTCGCCGAAATCGCGAAGCGAAATCGGAGGGATAGATGAGCTATTTTGCCTATCGTCTATACCCGCTGCTCGCGCAAAACAGAAACCTATCCGCCAGCAGATTGGCCTGCTGTTTGGTCGTCGCAGTGGATCCATAGGCCATGGCCCATAGAACGACGCGCCTTCTATCGATTCTTCAATATCTGCGAGAAGGACGAAGACCGACGACTGCGCGAGAATTGGCTCAACGTTGCCAGGTTTCAGAAAGGACGATCCACCGCGACATCGGCGTTTTGCTGGAACTGGGGGTTCCCGTGATTGGAGAAGCCGGCCTAGGATTTGTTCTGGAGCGAGGGTACTTTCTGCCCCCATTGAACCTTACCGAAATTGAAGCCGACGCTCTTCTGCTCGGATTGCGTTTTGTAAGTCGACGAGGGGACCAGAGTCTCGCTGACGCCGCAAAAGCTACACTTGCAAAAATTGCCTCGAACCTTGACCCCGACAGTGAACGTATCATGAGGGCCAACGGCCTCACGGTCGGGCCATCGGAGTCAGACCTTGGGCGTATCGGTTTTGTGCGACAGGCGATGGAAGCAGAACGAAAGGTCCGACTTTGCTATGTAGACAAATATGGCGCGACCAGTGAACGAACGGTTTGGCCTGTGGCTCTGGGTTTCTTCGCCGATGCCGAGGTAATGGTGGGCTGGTGCGAAACCAGGGAGAGTTTTCGCCATTTTCGTCTGGATCGCATTAGATCCTTTGACCTTCTGTCCGCGAGAATGCCAACTCCTCGCCGTATCTTGCTAGCTGAATATCGCTTGGAGGAACCAGATGCCGATCTCTGAACCAATCCGCCTCATGACATGTTCTGACCTAGCCCTCTGTTAGCCGCAACTCACTGGCAACTAGAAGGAAGCGGTCTATGCATATTATTCTTGGAGGAACGGGCAAGGTCGGATCAGCGGTTGCGCGAGCGCTTCTGCAAATGAGCGAGCCCGTTACTGTTGTCACGCGAAAAGCGGAGAGCGCTATCGAATTGAAAGCGGCCGGGGCCACGGTCGCAGTTGTGGACATCCGAGATACAGGGTCGCTCAATGAGATTTTCCGTACCGGCAAGCGCGCGTTCTTGCTCAATCCGCCCGCTGACCCGTCGACCGACACCGATAAGGAAGAACGACTGAACGTCCAGGCGATCATCCAAGCACTTGACCAGTCTGGGTTAGAGAAAGTTGTCGCGGCGTCAACGTACGGAGCATTTGCGGGTGAGGCCTGTGGAGACCTGACCGTTCTCCATGAATTGGAAGAACGTCTGCGTTTGCAACCAATCCCGACTGCGATCAATCGGGGAGCCTACTATATGAGCAACTGGTCAGGAATGCGTGACGTTGTTCGTGATAGTGGCAAACTCCCGAGCTTCTTTCCCACGAATCTCAGTCTGCCGATGGTGGCGCCGGACGATCTGGGCCAAGCGGCGGCAGCACGGCTCATCGAGCCGCCTGGTGAATTCAGCATCACCCACGTCGAGGGTCCAAGACGTTACACAGCCCAGGACGTCGCTGATGCGTTTTCTGAAGTGTTTGGAAAAGAAATCGGAATTGATGTCATTCCGCGCGATGCGTTGAAAGATACGTTCAAGGCGTTCGGGTTCTCAGATAGTGCAGCCGATTCGTATGCATGCATGACTGCAGCGGTAGTGGAAGGCCGTACTTCAGGGCCAATTAGCCCAGAGCGCGGCAGGACGACACTGCAAAGCTTTATCAGTGGGAACGCTGTCGGGCTGTAGCTCGGCCATCCTACACTGCTTAGGGTGTCATTTCGCCCCCAGCCGGAACCGACCCCTAAATGGCATTGGCGCACCACCAATCCCGGCGCATTTCGCGATGCGCCGGTCACTGCAAGGTTGCTCCGTCAGGGCACCGTCACCCCTGCAGCACCAATTCCCTTTTTGGGCGAGAACATTAAGCGGTCCGATCTCTTCGGCGTCAACGGGCAAGCCGTTCCCCTCGGCCTACGGCTCGGTGACGCCAGCGATCGGTCCGCTTTTTCATGTCTCGCGGGAATTGGTCCCGCAGGGCTTTTGCCCTATATTAAGGAGCAAACCTGATGAGCATTGACCGGCTGAAGATCGCGAATGGTTTCACCGGGATTGGCATGACACCTGAAAATGCCACCCTAGTCGCGAATGCCATAGGCGAGACAATAGAGGACGCTACGAAGCAAATGGCCACACTCAAGGACCTCGAGCTTATCACCGCCAAGTCCGACGCGCGGGTCGCGGAAGCAACGCAGCGCGTCATCATCTGGGTCGCCGGCATCGGCTTCTCGCTTGCCGCCCTGATGGTCAGCCTGAAGCTTTTCGGCTGACCTCGCTAACATCGGCTCGCCCTCCGGGGCGGGCCGATATTTCATTTCGATCCCGAATTGCTATAACAGCGCAACAACGCGCAATAGCAATTCGATGAAGCCTTGCCCACGCTACTGACCAGCATCACCGCGCTCGGCGCGGTTCTCCTCACGGCCGCGACGCCCGAACGCGCCCCGCATGCGGTCGCTTCGCGCTTCCCCGCCTTCCCGAACGCCCAGCTAAGCCTTGCCGTCTGTTCGCCGGCAACTACCTCGCCCAGCCTGTTCTGCGTCGGCTCGCTCGATCTCACCGGCCAGGACATCATCGTCCTGCCCGTCAACGCCATGCTTGACCATTCCGAATCCGGCTGGCGGGCGCGCATCATCTCCTGGAGGCCTCCATGCAAACCACTCCCGTCGTCGCCGCCTTCATCGCCGGCATCATCGTCGGCGCCGGCGCATTGTATGTAGCCGGGCCTTCACTCTTCGCGGCCGGTCCTCCCGGTCTGGAGATCCCGTCAAACGAAGAAGCTTCCGCTGCTATGGCGAAAGCCAAGAACCTGCCGTCGACGACGGTTCGTCTCGGCCAGTGCGACAGAAACACCATGGGGCCTGGCGTCAGCTGCGTCGTGGATTGGGACCGCGCCGGCGACGGCAAGGCAATCGTTGCGACAGTCGGCTTCTCGAAATCCGCGTCCGGACAGTGGGTAGCTGTCCACTACTTCTAACCGCGTCATGCTTTCCCTCGCCGCGGCCGTTGCGCTTTTCTACGTCATCGACGGCGATACGGTCGTGCGCGACGGCGTCCACATCCGCATCGCCAACATAGACGCGCCCGAGCTGCGCCACGCTGCTTGCGACAAGGAACGACGCCTGGCCGCCGTCGCGCGAGACCGCCTACGCGTCCTGCTTGATAGCGGGCCGGTAACAATCCATCTTGGCGATCCGAACAACGGTCGCCTGATCGACCGGTTCGGTCGGACGCTTGCCACGCTTTCGGTCAATGGCGTGGACGTAGGAGACGTGCTTGTTGCTGAACATTTGGCAAGGTTCTGGACCGCGCCAAAGCGGAGCTGGTGTTAGGCAGAGGTTCGAGGTTTGCGGCATGGTTTCAGGATGGGACAAGAATCCACCGGATCGCTCTGATCCATATCACTACGAGCCCGACATAGGTTGGGGCGGGCGGCTCATCCTCATCTTGGTAGTGGCGTTCGTTTTTCTGGCTGCCGGAGGCGGCTACTTTCTCAGCTGAAACCGATGCAGCTAGGGATCGTTTGCGGGAGAGGGCCGAATCCTTCGCCAGGCCGCCCCTCTCTGTCGCACCATTCCAAATTATGGGATTAAGCGGCTCAAGCTACTCAGCTGCTACCTTCTTGTTTGAACATAGGCAAGCCGCCACGGGTGCACCCTTCTCCCTACTGTCGTGCCCAACGTTACACATTGGCCCGGATGAATGATTGGTTACTTGGTAGCCTGGACGAAGCCCATCCATCTCAGCAACGCAAACGTAATAGGGATCTTGAGCGTAATTCCCTCCCCTAACCGCGTAGGGAGTGCCGCTGCTGTCCTGACAAAGTTGCAAGCATGTTGGAATCGGATTTGCTGGGTTTGTGTTCCTCACCCATTGCATTTCTTGTGCGGAACCGGCCGAAACAGTCGCCAATACAAATGCAAGACCTGCAGTAAAACGCAATAGTGTATGCATGATGCTAACTCCCCTCTGTGACGTTCCCGAAAGAGAGCTTAACTTTAACATCGGGCGACGCAAGTAGCGGGATGCGTCCATTAGTAACCGCTTTTTTGTATCATAGAAATCCTAAAGTAATGGCGTCCCCGGCTGAAGCCGGGCCGGGCTCTAATCGCTGCGCTCACGAAGCCGGAAGCGTCTTCGCCCATCCGGGTTGCGATCCCTGACGCGCGCAAAGGCGCTATTCTGATCAATTCAGTGACAACGCCAGCAAGCCACTTCTAATATTCATAAACGTTCCCGTGTGCCGGGGCGGATCGATGTGGAACAATACTGCGAAGGGCGTAACATCTAGGTCTTTAGATTCCGCGCACCGTGGCTAAACTGGAAAGTATTGTGCTGGGAGGAAGCGATGGCAGACATTATCGACCAAATTCGAGAGTTCACCGATCCTGAACTTGATGTCTCAATCGTTGGAGCATATCGCGACGACAATACCGACTACTATCTAGTTCAACAGCAAGGCGAATTCGAATCCGCTCTATCGTTGTTCGTAGCGGATCAATCAGGCGTCCAGATGCTCTCTGCCGACATTCTCGGCGATCCCGAGCTTGACGGCACCAAGCTATCTATCCTCAGCCGGTTCAGGCTTGGCAGAAGGCTTCTAGACTGGCTTAGAGGCGACAACGACGATAATGACCCGGTAGACGCCCAGACACCGATTCAACCTCAGAAACCAAAACCCGCGAGGGTTTCGGCGCAAGAGCTGGTCAACGACAAGATGTTCGATACCGCCGTTTGGGGCGTCAATAACCCTCAGATGAACTCCAGGACCCTATCCCCGAAAGAGACACAACTTGGCGTTTTTGCCTGCGCGTGGGCAGTCAACCGCATCGCCAAGATCGCCCTGGGTCGACAAATCGGGGGCGGCCTAAAAACGGCTGATATGATCCAAGTTTTGCGTCAAAGTCACCAAAGGGTTTCCGAAGCCAATGCGGTTCCCGGCTGCGTCATCATCTCTCCCACACGCGCAAAGGTCGGCCACGTCGGCATCTACGGTGGCCCAGGCGGGATCTACTCCAATTCATCGCGCCGCGGCATATGGCAACGGTCCCATTCGCTCTCAGATTGGAAAGCCTATTACGTCAACAAACAGGGCCTCGACCTCTACTTCTTTCAGCTCAACCCGGCCGAGTTCCCGACCCTCACAAGCTGATAGCCACGCCGAAGCGCCGCCCAGACCGGTATCGGGCGGCCGCTTCAATCATCACGCCAGATCGGCACTCGCACGATCTTCATCGCCGCCAGCCTGCGAATGCGCAGGCCTACCGCTTGGCTCCCCTGCGGAGAAAACGCGCTTACATCCATCGACCCGTGTGTGCGGTCCTTTTCGCAATGCATCCGGCGCGCAAGGGAATCGACGTCGACATCCCCGAAAATCTCGATCAGGTCGTCGGGCCGATAGACGTGGCCTCGCTTGCAGTAGCCGCAAGAAATCCGCACCAGCTGGCGCGTTTCGTTCAAGTTTGACAGCGGATAGGCGCGCTTCTTGTGAGCGTACAGTTCGGGCATTCCTAAGATAGGAATAAATGCCCGCCAACTGTCAAGCGCAGCTTTGCGTTCCCCTTGGCGCTCTCGTCAACCGGCCTTCTTGATCACCCGGTAGACTGTCGGCCTCGACACCCCGAAAATGTCGGCAAGATCACGGATCGAATACTGCTTGTCCTCGTCTCCATGCATCCGCATCAACTCCGTCTGCTGTTTTGCCGACAGTTTCGGCTGCTTTCCACGCAGCTTGCCCTTGGCACGCGCGATTGCCATGCCCTCTCGCGTGCGCGCGCGTACTATATCCAACTCAAACTCGGCGAAGGTCGCGAGGATATTGAAGAACAGCTTCCCCATTGGGTCGCTCGGATCATAGATCGTTGCCCCAAGCTGCAGGCGAACCCCTCTCCCGGCCAATTCGTCCCCGATCGCCCGTGCATCCGGAACCGAGCGGGCCAGCCGGTCCAGCTTCGGGACAACGAGCGTGTCCCCTGCCCTCACCGCCGCCAGCGCCTGGTCGAGACCCGGTCGCGCTCTGTTCGAGCCGCTGAATCCGTGATCCGTGTAGATCCGCTTGCTATCCACCCCGAGCGCGACAAGCGCCTGCTGCTGTGCAGCCAGGTCCTGCTTGTCCGTCGAGCAGCGCGCGTATCCGATCAGAACGTTCGTCATCCGCAGAGTGTAACGTATACCGCCCCTTCAATGCAACTTTCATCGTACCATCTATATGAGACGGTCCACTGGCGAGAAATCGCGATTGCACAAAGTGTCCGTTGAAGGATCGGCTTACGGACGGGTAGGTGCGACTCCGGACCCAACCATCAGGCGCGTTCTTTCTGCCCACCAGCCACATGGGTTTCGAGCCGTGGAGCTCACTCTGTCTTTAGGCTCGCTACCCCCTTTCGAGCATGTTACAGGACGCCCGCTTTTCCAAATAACTGCCTACCATGGTCTCATCGAGCGACGCTGGGGGCGGGCCGGCTTGGACCGAGCTCACCACGCACATAACAGGCACCATAGGGAAACCTGGTGTCCCGTTGATCAGGATTGAGCCTTCACCGGGAAGTCCAGAGCTGCCCACCCAAGTCGTCGGCCCAAAATTAGAAAGATATATGCCGACGATCTCATCGATCTTTGCAGCCCTAGCTTCGCGATCCATCCTCGCTTCATTGGATTCTTCCTCGGTGGACCCGTAAATCCAACGCGGATGAATAAAAGCCCCGTCTTGGTAGTCCATCAACGGCGCGATCCGCTCAACGATGGTGCGATCCCTATTCCACATAGGGAACGAAATATTCAAAACCAGATAACCGCTTAGGGCCAGCGTTAGAGCCGAAAACGTCAGCTTGAAGAAGTCCGCGACCGTGCAAGCCTTTTGATCGCGCTTGTATTTTTGGTACAGACAAACGACGCCAACCAACCACGCCACGCCGATTGTTAAAGCCGCCGCAACGGTAAGCGAAACACCAGAACTCATGTGTTCATCCCTCCATCTTCTGCACGGCCCATCCCAGGACGCGTCGTTTTCCAGATTGATTGAATATCCCGAATCAAATATGTAAATATCCAATAGAGGATATTCACATGCCGCTCTATATTCGCGATTCCACAGTCGACGACCTTGCCGAGAAGGTTCGGGCGCGCACCGGTGCCGCCACCAAAACCGATGCAGTTCGCCTCGCTTTGATGCACGAACTGGAGCGGCATGAGCAGTCTATCCCGCTGCGCGACAAACTTGCAGCGCTCCAGCAACGGGCGCAAGAGCGTCTTGGCCTTCCTGTTGTCGGCGTCGACATGAAAAAGATGATGGATGACCTGTGGGAGGAAGGCGATGTTCGTTGACGCCTCGGTCATCGTCGCCATCCTCAACCAGGAGCCCGGTTATCAGGAACTGATCAAGTTGCTCGACGCCGGCGGCAAATTCCACATCTCTCCACTTGTTCGCTTTGAAGCCGTCGCGGCCCTCACCCGAATCCACCTCGAGGCGACAGACCATAAGGCAAACCGGGCGAACACGATTGCCGAGTCCCGCGCGCTCGTTGACGGCTTCATCCAAGCCCTCAACGCCAGGGACATTGTGATCGACACCCGCATCAGCTTGAGAGCGCTCGACGCCATGGCTTCCTACGGCAAGCTCGCAGGGCATCCAGCTGCGCTCAATTTCGGGGATTGCTTTGCTTACGCGGCTGCGCAAACCTATCGTCTCAAGCTGGCCTATAAGGGCAACGACTTCGCTGCCACAGACCTCGCCTGATCTTCAGGCTTTCCCGCCAGCATCATCCTCTGGCGCCCGGTCTGCCGGCAGCACAATGGCAGCGCCCGCGCTCCGATAAAATCCGCTGGATCCTGCCAGTTGCCAGTGCGCGGCGGTCAACGCCGCCGAGTCCAGCAAGTAAGCCTCCCCACGTTCAGCCAGCAACCGCGCAAATTCATCGCGATAGCACCGGACCAGCTCGTCGGCAGACGGACTAAGATCGGACATCGTCATTCTCCTTGTCCCATCCTTCTGCGATCGCCCGCTCCAACCATTTTCCCATCACCCGAGAAAGCGTGGTCCGCTCCCGCGTTGCGGTTCGAATGACGGCCCATATGACCTCCTCGGAACATTCGACGGGAACATCCCGCACCTGCACCTCCGCTCGACAGCTCCGTTTCGACATTCCGCTGGACCTCTTCCGAGCTGCTATAATAGCGCAGTAACCCTTACCACTCCCCTAGCACCCACAGTCATTGCTCGTGAAATGGACCGTCGCCGACGACCTCCTCTGCCATTTTTTCCCCGTACCGCACCTCTGGCCTCGTAACTCCGATACGCACCAGCAGTTCGATTGAAGGCTCTTCCGGCAAGGGGCGGTGTGCCGAAACAGGCTCCGAAGCGATCAAGGCCAAACCCGCTCTCCGTTCGATGGCTGTTGGCCGGGGACGTTCCCTTAGCGATCAACCCGCAAGGGGTCGGCTATGTCCTATGCCGTCGCTTCAGCTTCGCCTCGCGATGATCGCAGTCACGCCCCGTCCTTTTGAGCGCCATCGAGCGGGATTGGCCCTGCTCGCAAGATCGGAGCCCTCAGATGACACACCTCGCTCTCGCCCAGGAACACGCCTACAACCTCTCCCGCTCCCTGATGGTCCCGGTGGTTCTCTTCGAGACCGAGGAAGACGACGACTACGGCGTAATGGCAGCAGACGAGTTCGACGGCGACGAAGACACCATCATCCACGAGTACAATCCGTGGGCAGCAGGTAAGGCGGCTCGCTGAGCCGCCTCGCTCTGAACCCACGATATCTGCGATGAATTGGCGGAACTTTTTCGTTGGATTGGCGGCTTCCGACCTCAACTGCGGACTTTCCATGAAGCTCGGCAGGTTCTTGGTAGCCGAAATTCCGCTGCGGGCCAATTGCAGTCATAGTGCACTCAATCTATCAACGCCCGATATGTGGCGGTGGATATAGCGAAATGTCACAAGACCTCAGCTCTACCAAATTGCCCCAAGCTTTCGGCGGCGGTGCAATCATTGGCGCACTTGGCGGGTTGATTGGGCTCGGCGGGGCAGAGTTCCGCTTGCCCCTATTGATTGGCCTGTTCAATTTTGCAGCATTGGAAGCTGTTATTCTCAACAAGGCAATGAGCCTGGTGGTGGTGGCCACGGCCTTGCCGTTTCGTGCGGCGACTGTGCCGTTCAGCGCAATCGCTGCCAATTGGCCGATTATCGCCAATCTGCTCGCCGGAAGCATTCTAGGCGCTTGGTTCGGAGCGGGATGGGCGACGCGACTGAAATCGGAATCGTTGTACAAGGTCATTGCTGCATTGCTGGTGGCTACCGCCGCCGTGCTGGTGTTCGGCCACGATGCAGCAAGCGGACAACCGCTACTGAGCGGTATGGCCCAATTGGTTGCGGGGGTAGTCGCCGGCTTTGTCATCGGGGTCGTAGCCTCACTGCTCGGCGTGGCGGGTGGTGAGTTGCTTATCCCAACCTTGGTCCTTCTCTTTGGAGCCGACATTAAGCTGGCAGGTTCGCTTTCGCTCGCAGTTAGCCTACCAACCATGCTGGTTGGCTTCACACGCTACAGCCGTGATCAGAGCTTTTCGGTCCTCGGGCGCAATAGGGCATTCCTTCTCGTTATGGCGGCAGGGTCGGTTGTTGGCACGTTCATTGGCGGCCAGCTGCTCGGAATAGTCCCCAATGCGTACCTTTTGCCTGCGCTCGCGCTGATCCTGCTAGTTTCCGCCGTGAAGGTCTGGCGGCATTAGTAACTGATGTTCCGATTCGTGGCGTAACGGCGGGATCTATTGGAAATCGATCTCAAGCCGCAATCAACAGGACGCGCTCATCAATTCTCACCGCGCTGCCGGATGCGCTCGGTCCCGCAGGCCTTGAGTCCTGCTCCTGCGGGCGCACGATACGGCCTCCGGCCTAAATGGCTGCGCCATTGATCGCCCCTTCGGGGTCGGAAACCGGTCAGCGCTCTCGGGTCGGTCCCGAGCGTCCTTCGTCCGCTCTCCTACGGCTCTCGCTCGATTGATGTGGCGCGATCCTGCATCGTCATAGCGAACGGAGATGCTATAAAAGATCGCATACCGCTTGCGACCTGCAGGATGCAAGGCGACCCTTCGGGCGCTGCGGCGGCCTTGCATCCCGCGGTCTTCGCGGAAGTCTGGCCCATGACGTCCCCGTGTATCGGGAACGCAGGTCAATAAGGAGACCGGACTTGTCCGGGCAGACAGATGAAGAAGCACGAACTCGACGAACTGCGCGCCAAGGTTCAATGCGCCCAGCTGCTCGACAAGGCGAATTTTGCCGTCGATACCAAGGAAAGCACGCGCAAGGCGGTCAAGTACCGCCACGACAACGGCCAGATAGCCATTGTCATCCATGACGGCCGCGGCTGGTTCGACCCACTGTCAGACGCCAAGGGAGATGTCTTCTCACTCGCCATGCATCTTGGCGCTGCCGATTTCCCGGCCGCCCTGCAGCATGTTGCAGATCTGGTCGGCTATCAGCCCTCGCAGCCAGTCTGGACGCCTCCTGTCGCTGCTCTGCGACCAATCGCTTCGATCAAATCCCGTTGGGCGGCCCGCCCCCTACCTTCACCAGGGTCGGCGAGCTGGACCTATCTCACACGCGACCGCTTCCTTCCGGCTGCTATCCTTCAGGCCGCCACGCGCGCCACCCTGCTTCGCGAAGGTCCTCACGGCAGCATGTGGGCCATGCATACCGATGATGCCGGCGTCATCCAAGGCTGGGAGGAACGCGGACCTGAATGGCGCGGCTTTTCAACCGAAGGAGCAAAGACCTTGCTTCGTTTCGGCAACGGACAGCGCTTCTGCGTAACCGAAGCCGCCATTGACGCGTTTAGCCTCGCTGCGCTTGAGGGCACGCGTGTTGACAGCTGCTATCTCAGCACGGGCGGCGGATGGTCGCCAGCAACCGTTGCCGCCGTGAACGCCTTGGCCAGGCAACCCGGCGCACACTTGATTGCCGCAACAGACGGCAACTCGCAGGGCGATGTTTATGCCGAGCGTCTGCGCGACATCGCCAATTCCGCAGGATGCCCGTTCGAGCGCAACAGGCCCGAGCTGGATGACTGGAACGCAGTCCTGGCGCAGCGCGCCACCACTGGTCTGCCTATCTCCGGCTAATCTCCGCGAACATCGCCAACCATTCAGATGCCGCACGGCCTTCGTGCGGTTCAAGGGAGGCTTACGCCCGCTGCGCGGCCCTTGAGCCACCCGCCGGCGTCCGGCCGAGCGGGAGGTGTAAAGATCGAAGAAGATGGTCAGGTCAGCCGATCGGCCGCGCTTCGGTCTCCAGCGCCTAGGAGCCGCAAATGTCGAACCGTCTCGCTCGCAAGATCTACCAGGGTGTTGCAACGCGCCACCTGATGTACCAGCTCTTCACCCGTCACCATAGCGCACCGTGGAATGACGAACGCCTCTCCGGCCGTCTCTATCTCGGTGAATTCTTCGAAATCACCGAAGACGCCTACGACCACATGCTCGATTTGCTACCGCCCCTGTTCATGCGTCACCACCACTTCGCCATGAGCGAATATGTTGGTGGCACCGTCACCAGCGTCTTCATGGCCATCGGCATCGACGAAAAGGTCCGCTGGTTCCACGCATACTGCGACATGGCTGACAAAGCCTCGATCGAGCGCACGCGACAGGCCATCATCATGCGCGAACAGCGCCCTGTTCCGGCCATGTCCCGACAGGAGCGTCTCGACCACATCTGGTCGACAACCGCCGACACGTACCGTTCTTACGAAGGCACTCGGCAGGCCGTCTCGCTCTACTCCCGAGTTCGTGGCGCGACCTGGGAATATCTCGATCAGCTGGCGGATTCCGAGATCTCGGCCAAGCTCCCCGTTCATCTGCGTTTCCTGCCCGAGGCAGTCGCCGCCTGACACCCGGGCTGACCAATCACGCCGGAGCTCGGCCGACAGCCGGGCTCCCCGCCGCAGACCTATTCCTCTTCATGGAGATATCGATGTCACTCGACCTGTTCACGCATGGGCTTCTTGGCTCGTCCGCCTTTCAAGACGGCTCCGCGCTCGGCCTCGCCTCCCCCGTCCCGTCCCAGCCCGCGGCTTTGCCCGCTTCAGCCGTCAAGCCAACAGCGCCACCAGCTGCGCGGGCTTCGCAACCCAAGCCCGCATCCGACTTCCGCCTCGCCGGCGATCGTCAGCTCGCGACCGGCTGGAAAGCCAGGGCAACGGACAATATCGCTGCTATCCGTCTCGCCGGCGACATCCAGGCCGCAGAGCGTCCCGCCTCGCCCGACGAACAGATCCGTCTTGCCCGCTTCACCGGATTCGGAGCCACGGCGCTCGCCAACAATATGTTCCGCAGGCCCGGAGAGAAGGAATTTCGACCTGACTGGGCTTCAGCCGCCGCTGAACTCGAGGAGATCGTCAACGACGACGACTATGCCTCGCTCGCACGCAGCACCCAGTATGCGCACTTCACGCCAGAGCCAGTTGCCCGAGCGGTCTGGGCCGGACTGGTTCGCCTCGGCTTCCGTGGCGGCCGTGTCCTCGAACCGGGCATCGGCGTCGGCATATTCCCTGCCCTGCTCCCCAAGCAGGTCACCGGCGCAATTCATTTCATGGGCGTCGAACTCGATCCCGTCACCGCCCGCATAGCAAAGCTACTCCAGCCTTCAGCGCGTATCATTCAGGGCGATTTCACCAGAACAGCGCTGAAGCCCGAGTTTGATCTTGCCATCGGCAATCCACCCTTCTCCGACCGCCGCGTCCGCAGCGATCCGGACTATCGCAAGATGGGCTTTCGCCTCCACGACTATTTCATCGCCAAGGCGATCGACAAGCTGAGGCCGGGAGGCCTCGCAGCTTTCGTCACATCGACCGGCACCATGGACAAGCTCGATTCCGGCGCCCGTCACCAGATCGCGCGCAGCGCCAATCTTATCGGCGCTTTTCGTCTTCCCGAAGGGTCGTTCCGCGACACTGCTGGCACCGATGTCGTTGTCGATCTGCTGTTCTTTCGCAAGCGGCAACCGCAGGAAGACGACAACTACGATGCCTGGGTGCAAAGCGATCCTTTGACTGTCGGGGGCAGCGGCGAGCCCGTGCCGGTCAACCGCTGGTTCATCGATAATCCGGCCTGCGTGCTGGGACGACATGCCGTCGTGTCCGGACAGTTCGGCGATGCCTATACCTGTCTTCCGAATGCCGGCGAGGATCTCGCATCGGTGTTGACAGCGGCAATCAATCGCCTGCCGTCCGACATCTATCAGGGCGAAGCCTTGCCGCTGCGCGCCGGCGACGAGCTCACGCGCATCGTCAGCCGCTATGGCGGCATCCGGGAGGGCAGCTACTTCGCCGCCAAGTCCGGCGCACTGATGCAGGTTGTCGAAGGCCGCGACGTCCCGGTCGCCGTCAAATCGGCGCGCAATGCCGATGGCATTTTCGACAAGCAGGCCCGCATCATCCGCAAGCTGATCCCCATCCGTGACGCTGTCCGGTCTATCCTGACCGCGCAGGAACAGGACCAGCCGTGGAAGGAGCATCAGGTCCGGCTGCGCATCGCCTGGTCAAGCTTCGTCCGCGAATTCGGCCCGATAAACTTCACCACCGTCACCGTTACCGGCGACGAGGAAGCCGGCGCGGCCCGCGAGACGCATCGCCGGCCGAACATCGCCCCCTTCCTTGACGATCCGGATTGCTGGGTCGTTGCCTCGATCGAGGATTACGACATCGAGACGAATACCGCACGCCCCGGCCCGATCTTTTCCGAGCGTGTGATTGCGCCGCCGACCACGCCTGTCATCGCATCCCCGGCCGACGCTCTCGCCGTCACACTCGCTGACATCGGCGAAGCCGACATAGAGGCGATTGCAGAGCTTCTCGACATGCAGCCTGAGCATGCCGTCGAAGCCCTCGGCGAAGCGATCTACCGCGATCCTGTCTCCGGCAAATGGGAGACGGCCGACGCCTATCTGTCAGGCCCGGTTCGCTCCAAGCTGGCCACCGCTCGACTGGCGGCCGAATCCGATCCGGCCTACGCCCGCAACGTCGACGCGCTTGAGCGCGTGCAGCCGGTAGACCTCAAGCCTTCCGACATTACCGCCCGCCTCGGCGCACCATGGCTCCCGGTCTCCGACATTGTCGCCTTCATCAAGGAAACGATGGACGTCGACGCCCAGATCATCCATTCGCCACTCGTCGCGACGTGGACGGTAAGAGCGCCGCAGCTCGCCTATCTGCACGCCGGCACATCGGAATGGGGAACCCACCGCCGCGACGCGGGTCAGCTGCTTGCTGACGCTCTCAATTCTACGCTCCCCCAGATCTACGATACCGAGCGGCGCGAAGACGGTTCCGAAACCCGTGTTCTCAACACGGTCGAGACGGAAGCAGCGAAGGAGAAGCTTCAGAAGATCAAGGACGCTTTCTCCCGCTGGGTATGGACTGATCTGACTCGCGCAGATCGCCTGTCGAGGCTCTACAACGACACCTATAACAATCTGGTGCCGCGGGCCTTTGATGGCATGCATCTTCAGCTGCCCGGCGCGTCCGCAGCCTTCAGCCTTTACGCGCACCAGAAGCGCGTCATCTGGCGCATCATCGCCTCGGGCGCGACCTATATCGCGCACGCCGTCGGGGCCGGAAAGACGCTGTCGATGGCCGCAGCCGTCATGGAGCAGCGCCGCCTCGGCCTGATCAACTGCGCTATGCTGGTTGTTCCCGGCCACTGTCTGGCGCAAGCCGCGCGTGAGTTTCTGGCAATGTACCCGAATGCCCGCATTCTGGTCGCCGACGAAACCAATTTCACCAAGGACAAGCGTCATCGCTTCCTGTCGCGCGCCGCAACCGCCAACTGGGACGCGATCATCATCACCCACTCGGCGTTCAAGTTCATCCCTGCGCCCGAAGGCTTTGAGCGCAGGATGGTCGAACAGCAGCTCGCCTCCTACGAAGATCTCATCACGTCGGCCGACGCCGACGATCGCGTTACCCGCAAGCGTCTGGAGCGCATGAAGGAAGGCCTAAAGGAGCGCCTTGAAGCCTTGATCTCGACAAAGGACGATTTGCTGACGATCTCCCAGATCGGCGTCGATCAGATCATCGTCGATGAGGCCCAGGAGTTTCGCAAGCTCAGCTTTGCGACCAACATGAGCGCGCTGCGCGGCATCGATCCGAACGGATCGCAGCGCGCCTGGGACCTCTACGTGAAGTCCCGCTTCCTCGAGACGCTCAATCCCGGCCGTGCGCTTGTTCTGGCGTCCGGAACCCCGATCACCAATACGCTGGGCGAGATGTTCACGCTGCAGCGCTACATGGATACAGAAGCGCTCGCAGAGCGCGGATTGCACGAGTTCGACGCCTGGGCAGCGAATTTCGGCGACACCTCGACCGAGCTCGAGCTGCAGCCGTCCGGCAAATACAAGCCGGTCACGCGCTTTGCCCAATTTGTCAACGTCCCCGAGCTGATCGCGATGTTCCGCTCCTTCGCTGACGTCGTGCTGCCGGCAGACCTGCGAGACTATGTGAAGATCCCTGCCCGTTCGACCGGCCAGCGTCAGATCATCACTTCGTCCGCTTCCACCGACTTCAATGCCTATCAGCAACGACTGGCTACCCGCATCAAAGCGATCGAAGAGCGCAACCGGCCGCCACAGCCAGGTGACGACATTCTCCTTTCCGTCATTACCGATGGGCGCCATGCGGCAATCGACCTTCGCCTTGTCGAAGAGAGTGCGGCCAACGATAACGACAACAAGCTCAACGACATGATCCGCAACGTGTTGCGCATCTGGCGCGAGACGTCTGACGCCGCCTATCTGCGAAAGGACGGCAAACCCTACGAGCTTCTGGGTGCTGGCCAGCTCATATTTTCGGACCTCGGCACGCTTTCCGTCGAAGCCTCGCGCGGCTTCTCAGCCTATCGCTGGATCCGCGACGAGCTGATCCGCCTCGGCGTCCCTGCCGGCGAGATCGCCTTCATGCAGGACTATAAGAAATCCGAGGCGAAACAGCGCCTGTTCAATGACTTCAACGCCGGCAAGATCCGCATCCTCATCGGATCCTCCGAGACGATGGGAACCGGCGTCAACGTCCAACTGCGATTGAAGGCGCTGCACCATCTCGACGTTCCATGGCTCCCCTCGCAGATCGAGCAGCGTGAAGGCCGCATCGAACGGCAGGGCAACCAGCACGACGAGATTGACATCTACGCCTATGCGACGCTCGGCTCCATGGACGCTCCGATGTGGCAGAACAACGAGCGCAAGGCTCGATTCATCGCCGCAGCACTCTCCGGCGACACGAGCGTACGCCGACTGGACGACGTCGACGGCGGCGGTCAGGCCAACCAATTCGCCATGGCCAAGGCCATCGCGTCCGGTGACGCCCGGCTGATGCAGAAAGCCGGTCTTGAGGCCGAAATCGCACGCATGACGCGGCTTCGGTCTGCCCATTTCGACGACCAACTGGCGATCCGGCGCGCTGCACGCGATGCCGGCGACGCCGTAGCCCACTACAACGACCAGGCCCTCGCGCTAGAACAGGATATCGCGCGTCGTATCGATACTGCCGGCGACATGTTCCGCTGCAGCGTGACATCGGCAAGCGGTCGGAACCACTTCACTGAACGCGCCGAGGCCGGATCGGCTCTTTGCACCGAGATCGTTACCCTCGTTCACCTGAATTTCGTCGGCGAGCGCAAGCTTGCCTCGATCGGCGGCTTCGTTCTTGTCTTCAACGGTTTGCAGCGCGGCCGACACTCCTACGAGTACGAGACTCTCTTGCTGCGCGCGGCCAAAGATCTCGCGATCGACCTGCCGGTCACCGTCACCGCCAAAGGTGCCATATCCCGCCTTGAACACGCCCTTGCCAGTTTCGATGACGAGCTGGCTGCAACACGGGCGCGTAAAGCCGACGCCGAGCGCAAGCTTGCCAGCTATGGCGGGCGGGCGGCGGAAGGTTTTCCGCTGGAAGGCGAGCTTAATCTCAAGCTCGAGCAGTTGCGCACGCTCGACCGTGAGCTGGCGGCGACCGCAGAGGCTCCCCTGTCAGAGGCAGCGTGATCGGATAGCAGGCCCGGCTTACGCTGGCGACGCTTCGCTCAATCGACGTCTTCGCAACCCTGCCCGCCACGCTCGCACGGCGCTGGAAGAAGCACCCTGCTCGACGTCGGCAGGCAGAGCCGCTCACCCGCAATTGCGCCATTCGCCGCTCCTGCATCCCTGAAATTATCTTCGGAAAGAATTCCGGAGATGAACCCGGCCGACCTGGCCATTCCCACCAATGGAGAACGTCATGGAACTGATCAAGATTGACCCTCGCGCCCTCGTTCCGAACCCAAATCCGATGCGCAGGACCCCGGCAAGTTCGGCTGCTGACGCGCTGATGATCGCGTCGATCCACGCTGTCGGCATCATCCAACCGCCTGTCGTGAAGCGCGACAAGGACTCCGCCAACACCCTCCAGATCGAATTCGGCCACCGCCGCGTCAACAACGCGATCGCCGCCGACCTCGAGCTGATCAACGTGCTTGTCGGTGACGACGATGAAATCAATGAAATGGCGGCGCTGATCGAGAACGTCGCCCGCGAAGCACTAAACCCGGTCGACCTCTGGCGTTCTATCGAACAGCTTGTCGCCCGCGACTGGACCGAGGAGGCCATTGCTTCTGCGCTGGCGCAGACCGTCCGTCAGGTCCGCAAGCTTCGCCTGCTGGCGAACCTCCACCCTCCGATCCTCGACCAGATCGCACTTGGCGACATGCCGCAGGAACAATACCTGCGCACCATCGCATCGGCTCCGCTCGAAGAGCAGGCTGCCGCCTGGGAGTATCAGTCGCCTGAACCCGGCTCGCGCGCTTCCTGGTACAGCATCGCCAACAGCCTCTCCAAGACGCGCTATCTCGCCCGTCATGCGAGCTTCGGCGACGACCTCGCCGCCGCCTACGGTATCGAATGGCAGGAAGACCTGTTCGCTCCGGCCGATATCGATAGCCGCTTCACGACCGACGCTGACGCCTTTCTCGGCGCACAGAATGAGTGGATGAATGCCAACAAGCCCAAGAAGGCCATCGTCATCGAGACGACGCCTTATGGCGAACCGAAGCTGCCCCCCAAGGCAACGCAGGTCTATGGCAAGCCGCTCAAGTCGGACACGGTGGCGCACTATCTCGACCGCGACGGCGCGATCAAGACCGTTGCCATCCGCATGCCTGCCGACCCCAAGAAGGCCAAAGGCAAGAAGGGTGAAGCGCCTTCCGAGCCTGTCGAACCCGTCTCCACCCCACGCCCGGACATCACGCAGTCCGGCCATGACATGATCGGCGACCTGCGTACGGACGCGTTGAGGGAAGCGCTTGAGCGATCGCCTATCGAGGACGATACGCTCATGGCGCTGCTTGTCCTCTCGCTTTGCGGATTGAATGTCACCATCCGAAAGGCGCACTCGAGCGGCTATCGCCACATGGACCGCTACGCAACGGCCCTGCTGAACGAGCAGGGTTCCCTCGACTTCAACATCGAGGAGCTCCGAATCGTGGCGCGCAATGTCCTTGCCGATATCCTCTCCTGCCGTCGCGATGCGACCTCCAGTGGTCCCGTAGCGATTATCGCCGGCGAGGCACTCGGCGCTACCACCTTCCTGCCGAACATGGCGACCGAGGAATTTCTGTCTTGCCTCTCGCGTCCGGCGCTTGAGCGTATGTGCGGCAAGGACAACCCCGTCCTGCCCCGCAACAAGCTCAAGGACACGCGCGCCGCTATCGTCAAGCACTATGAAGGCGAGACCTACGTCCACGACAGCGCCCGCTTCACTATCGACGCTGCCGTTCTTCAATGGGCGAAGTCTGCACCGGCTCTGACCGAGCCGGATGATGCCGACGACTACGCCGAAACCGGCGAAGTCCCGCCCGAGCTCGATCCGGAACTCGAGCAGGCCGATCATCCAGACGACAACTCGGACGAACAGGCCGAAGCGGACGAAGACGAGCCAGTCACGCATCTGGAGGACGACGAGTACCTCGTGCCCGCTGAGTAGCAGCGACACCTCTCGGATTTCACAGGCCGCCGGCGAACCCGGCGGCCATTTTCGTTTTCATCAAGGATACTTCCGATGCACAGTCTCTCCGTTCACCAGCTTTCTGCCCGCGACCGGCTCCTTCAACGCCTTGCTAAACTGGATCGTCGCATCAGCGATCACGTGTACTCATCGGCCCGGCTACATCGAATGTGTCGCCCGCAGACCTTGCGACCCGAATACGGAGGCCAGGTTTCTGACGCCAAACGACGAGTACACCATCGGCAGGTTCGGCTTTGCAATCGACCCGTCACGTCACCCCTCTTACGACGGCCCGAGCGATTTCGTCGGCTGGAATGCAAGGAGGTCGACATTACCGCCTTGCAGCAGCGTCCCTCTTCTATCACAGCATATCCACGCGTCTTCGTACTTCAGGCGATGAATGCAGCAGCCCCGGTTCAGTCCAAGTCTGGACCTTGGCGCGGACCCACTTGGACATGTCTCTCCCTATTGCAAATGCAACGCCGCACGCAGGCTCTCGCCTCGGTTTTTTTGCGCGGTCTGAACCATCGACCGCAAGGCATCAAGGCCGCTTCGCGCCGCCCAGCGGCAGGCCGAAGCAGATCGCGCACGGCGTCCCGCTCGCCTCGCAGGGCTACACCCCGCTCTTCTCGCAAGCCAGTCCTGCCCGCCTTGCATCTCCCTGACCCTGATCCCTTCCGGACGCCGGTTCTTTTTGACCGCACCGAGGGCGAAGACCCGGCGAAGCCGCGCAGCCCTTGGCAACCGAAAGGAACGCCAATGTCTGCACAGTCGCGCAACAGCAAGCCAGACTCTCGCCAACCGGCCAAACGGGCTGCCTCCCTCGAAACGCTCCGCCTTCTCGCTCCCACGGCAACGCAGGCGCAGAAAATCGCCGAAAGCTTTGGGCTGGATCCGGTTGACGGTGACGGCATGAAGCTACTCCATCACGATCTCCTCACCGAGACCGCCGATGCGATGAAGGACACGCTCAACGAGCGGTCACTGCAGATCCACATGCAGCGACTGGTCGCCGCCTTCGTTGGCTCTGCCGTAAGCTCCGCCCAGTTCTATTCGCGCACGGTCACAGATGCCCGCGACGCCACGTCGAGCCTCGCCAATAACGACCGCGATGAAGACCGCGATGGCCCTGTAGGTTTCGACAGTCCGGCCCAGCGTAAACGAGAGTTTGCGGCATCTGCCGCCCTGCAGTCCTTCACCCTCGCCATGGCAGCCGAAGGGGCCGCCAGCGCCTATGCCGAAATCTTCGGCGAGACCTGGAAACCCTACGAACGCCCCGTGGAGCCTGGTCAGAAGCTCGCCCGCAAAGCGGGCCAGATGCAGCTCGACGCCTTCTACGCCCGATAGCAATAGACGCCCCGGTTCCAACCGGGGCGTTCCCCGATATTGATCGACTAGCCGCCAAAGCCGGCAGGCAACTCGATGGAATCGAGGCTATAAGGCGGAAGCACCGCTTCAACGAGTGACCAGGTTGCTTGTTGGATCGTTAGATATTATAGCGATCCGTGAAAGGTCGCGATTGACCCACCGGAGAACCGCGATGCGTAATCAACCCATCTATGCCGCCGTTGCGCTGGCCATTCTATTCGCGACCGCAGGCACGAGCCAGGCCGAGGTGCTCATAGCGCCGATGTCCGCCTCAAGTATCCCACTCGACAATCCTCCACAGCCCATAGCAACAATTTGGGCTGACGATATTCCGACCATTCGAGAGAACAGGCGCGAAATCATAAACACAGCCAAGCAGCTCAATCTGCCATTCGCGACAGAGATTTTTGAAGCAAAACTCCAGTCGGGCGACACAACATATATCCTGTCTGCCTTTAACGACGGCTGCTGGTTCTCTGAGGCGCTGCCCAATGTGAAGGGATGCACAGCCAAGCTCGCCAAGATTCAAGGCGACACAATTTCGATCATCACCACCATTCCTGATTTCGAGGTTGTAGCCATACGCGGCGACTCTGGTTTCGAGGGCTTTAACCCTCGCTTCAACACCAGCCTTCAATTCGATACCGAGACCGACGCTCTTTCTTACGTAACCATCGAGGACGGAATGCCTTCCGAGCCTGTCCCCCTCCCTTGACAAATGAGGCCCGCATGCCCGTCAGAACAGCCATAACTGCTCTTTCGCTTGCAGCATTGAGCGTTACCGCGCAGATTTCGACCACTTATGCGCAGGCCTGCCAACGCTATACTGCGGCCCAGGTCGCGGAAGCCGTCCGCAACTCGCCATACGCCAACCAGACATATCGAAATGCAGCCTGTGATTTTGGCGGAGCCGCGATCGCAGAATCCGGCGGCAGCCAATGCGCAAGCAACGGCAACAATTTCGGCGTTCTGCAACTGACCAGAGGCAATCTACCGGACGGAATGACGCCGGATGAGTATATGGCCCTGCCACTTCAGGAGCAGGTCAACATCTGGATTCAAAACACCCGGGGCAATGTCGGCACCGGATATCGCAATGTATCAAACGCACTAAACAGCGGCCAGACAATTGGCGGCGTACGTCCAACCGCAGGTATGCTCAAAGCCTGCTTCCAGTTTGGACCGGTCATCTGCCAGAACAATTTCGCGTTCATGCAGGCTAACGGTCGCTGTCCGTCTCCCGGAGATGGCGGCGTCAACATCAACAGCACGACCAGAGCCACGCGCAGCACGGCCAACCTCGACGGCAACAACCAGAGCATCTGTTCTTGGGGCCGAGCGATCCAGCGTCAGATCGAGGCTAATGCGGCAGCGTGCCGTCAAGGCCAGCGAGCCTGCGTCGATAGCGATTTCCCGACCACTGGCGGCACGACAGTCGCCGCCGCTACGCCCCCTGCCCCCAGCACTTCAGACGTCCTGGTCGGCGCGGGCCAAGTCTAACAGTCAATGTGGGAGGCGGGTTACCCCGCTTCCCATTTTTTATGGTGACTCTCAGGTACTATCCGCAGCGCCACAGATCACCCATTTCATCGTCTGACTAATCATGACGACATGTGAAATGCCTCTCACTGCCCCGTAGAGCCTCGCCTATGCCCGCTGAAGCCTACAACGTTCACCATGGCCCGCCTTCTTGATGGCGGCATCTATGACCCAAGCAGTCGAGCTGTTAAAGTGATCGTGATAGCTATATCAGTCGGATATCCCGAGAACGTCGCATGCCATCACAACCCGGTTTCAGCAGCAAATCGATATCAAGCACCTGCTTTGCCCCCAGCGCTTCGGTCAACGTAGCCACGGTAGAGCCCGGCGTACATGTGCGAACAACTTTCACCGACCTGACTGGTTTCTTTGTAACGCAATCAGTACGCGCCGCCGCTGCTTCCCGCTTCAATCAGAATAACGGTTTCCACCCCTCCAGGTGCGGACCCTCCGTGATTCAGATTGACGCTGCATCGTGCGCCGCTTCCCAAAAATTGCGTCGAAACCAATCAACTCAGGAGAACTAAAATGCGCACCACCAACAAGCTCTACCTCCTCGGCTACGTCGGCCAGAACCCCAAGACCTTCGGCAAGACTGTCAAGGTCGACATCGCCACCAACCGGGTCTGGAAGGACAAGAACGGCGAAGTTCACAAGGAAACCGACTGGAACACCGTCACGATCCTCTCCGAACGCGATGCGACCTGGGTCGCTGCCAACGTCAAGAAGGGCGATCCGGTTTACGTCGAGGCCCGCGTCGCACAGGGTTCCTACAAAAAGGGCGACGAGACCATCTACACCGTCGACATCATCGTCGAACGCTTCGACAGCCTGGTTCCGAAGCCCGACAAGGATGACGCCGACCAGGAGTAACCGAGACGGGAGGCGGGGTAACCCCGCCTCCCACATTCCGCCGCACGTCCCCCGCCCATAGTGCGGCGCGGGCCAAGAGAAATGCCACCCTTCTCTTGGCCCACCCAACCGAGGCCCAGATGCTCAAACCAAACCGAACGATCACAAGTGCAACTCTGCTATTCGCCTCTCTTCAGCTTGCTGCGGCGCAAGGCGCGCTAACACCTGCGCCCACAGCTCAACCCGAGCCAGCCCCCGCAAGCCCGACCCTGCCCGTCCCTGAATCCCATCCGCCAGCGACACGGGAGCCGCAAGTTTATCGCCCGCCCCCATCGACACAGACAGCCCCTATGCGCGTTCGTGTCATGACCTCGACGACCTTCCACGACATCCTTTCAGGAGCCACGTTTCGGCTCTATGGAATAGATGCCTGCGACCCCAACCAAACCGCGCGCATGGGCCAACAGCCCTGGGCCTGCGGGACTGTCGCCACAGCCTGGCTCACCCTCGCAACGCTCAACAAGTGGATCGCCTGCACCCCGATCCGCAGCGAGGCCGAAATCATCATCGCTCGATGCGCCACAAGTGAGTACGCGGACGTTGCGGCGGAGATGCTCAGGGCCGGCTATGCAGTGCGACTTCCCGAGCCACCCGATCGCCAGATCTCCGAGTACGAAAAGATCGAGGATGCCGCCCGCAAAGCCTACCGCGGCCTTTGGGCATCTCAGTTCCAGATGCCGTGGGACTACCGTGCCAATCCCATCGATGAGGCACCGGAGCAACGTTAGCCCGACAACACGGCCTTCAGAGCTCCGGCCCGACCATCTTCTGCTTGTCAGCCACTGCATAAACCTCTTATGGAGTTGTTGAGACGTTTTAACATCTTGGATCGCTATGAAAACTCGCGCTATCGGGGTTCTCGTCCTCGCCGCCCTTGCCGGCTGCGCTTCCCCCCGACCTGAACCAGAGCCAGTTGCGCCCCTGCTGCCCAGCCGCGACGCCTACCTGAAGCCTGATCGTACCGATGACGGCAAACTCCAGTACACCGAAGATTACGACACCTTCGCGCCGTTCATGACCAAGCGAACCGGCTACCCGACCCAGCGCCAAGCCCAAACGGCTTTCCTGCGTTCGAAATGGTACGGCATGCCATTCAAGACAGTCGTGACTGCTCACGGCGTCAACATTCTCAAGGACGTGCCGTATGAGCCGGAATTCCCGGCACAAAGCATCCGTATTTTCGCATGCTCACCCGGCGCGCTCGATGGCGTCACCGGCCGCAATGTTCCAAGCACTCACCCGCTCGTCCACTGCGCTTCCGATTTGCTCGACGGCCACGGCCGCAAACTCGCCCGCGTCCCCTTGAACTTCTACTACACGGATAACGTCTGGCGACTGCATGACCCTAATCCTCGTTACCAGGCACCGCTCTGGCGCACGTACGAGCCTTCTCCCAAACGCAGCCGCGGCTTGATTGGCGATCGCTACTGAGGCGTCTTCTCGCTTCGATCTCGCGTCAACCAGTAACCGAGATCCCGTGCTGGCTTCTCGACGGCTCTGCCCAAGTACCAACCCACCAAGACGCTTAGCGGCGCCGCTATAGCGGCGCACACTGCGAATCCGAAGTCCGGTCGCAACGTGAACCCCACGATCGCGATGACGAGCGGATGCACCAGATAGATTCCGTAGCTGTTGCGCCCCAGCCAAGCCGCCGTTCTCGATGTCAACGATCTCGACCAGCCTGCAGGGCGCTTCACGCTGCGTCCAACGATAGCCCCCGCAGTCACCGCGACAATCACGATCGCCAGACCTGGTGCAATGCCTTGCAGCAGCCGCACGACAACCCCGGCCAAAACCATCCACAGTGCCGCCTCGCCAACGGTCATTGCGCCCGCATTGCCCTTGAAGACCGCGTTACCCGCGCGGATCTCCATGCCAATCAAGATCCCGATCGCCAGCGCCTCCACTCGGAAGGTCCACCAGTATCCACCCCAAGGCCGCGCCCAGAAGACGCCAACCACCAGCAGTGCGATCACAGCGATCTGCACAGCCCTACGCCCCGCAAACAGAAGCAAGGGCGCTACCAGATAGAATTGCATCTCCGTCGCAAGCGACCAGTAATGACCGGTGATATCCGGATTCCCGCACCCGCTCGCACCGCCGAAACACGGAGCCCAATAGACATTGCCCGTGAAGCTTAAAGCAGTTGCAATATCCCCGACCGTCGCCCCTCCCCTCACAATTATTGACAGCCCCGCCAGGAGCGCCACAAACCATGCAAATGGCACGATCCTCATGAACCGCCGCGTATAGAAGGCGCTGACAGTTTCAGACGCCTGCAGCCCTTTCTCCCGGAAGCCGAACAGCGACTGCACGATTACAACGCCGGAAATCACGAAAAACAGGTCGACGCCGACGCCCAATGCCGGGACCAACAAGAGCTCTGACATAAACCCGCCGTCGCCGAGTTGCACGGCCAGATGCAAGACCAGCACCAGCCCGACTGCCACGCCGCGCAACTCGTCCAGACCACTCAGTCGCTGCAATTTGCTACCCGACTCTTCCCGATGCTATCGAGCTTCTATAGTATCGCAAATTGCTAGAACAACCCGATAGACAACGGCGCGATCAATGAAAAAATGCATTTTCACATTCCTCGTCGCCGTTCTGCCGGGCTCCGCCCTGCTGCAGTCCGCCTACGCCCAGCAGTTAACCCCAGACCCCAACGCCTGGCGTCCTGTGTCCTACACCGACCTGCAACTCCCCGGAGAGATCAATCGCAGCTTCGTCGAGATCTGGGCCGACCACATCACTCGAAACAACAAAGAATACATCGACAAGGGCGATACGCGTTTCGCTGTTGGCAACGCTCCCGTCACTGAGAGCCACTTTGTCGTTCGAAGCCCGACAAAAACCGTCGTCTTGTCAGTTCTAAATACCGCGACTGGATGCACCATCATCGGCCGAGACGAGATCGCCAGGACGGTACTCAAAACTTGCCCCATGCGCCTTGCCGTCTACGCTGGTGATGATTCAATCGTTCTCGACGCCGGCACAGGATGTTTCCTCGAGTTCGCGGCCGGAGAATATACGCCTGATCCGACACGTAGCGCATCTTATGCTTCTTACGACGTCCCCACGCGCACAATTCGTACCGGCGCGATTCTTGCCAAGGAGGCTATCGACCGATGCATCATCAAGGTTCCCGTACCGCGAACCTGATGCGGGCATGTTTTCGGGTCGGCTATCGGCAACTGTGGGGCCGAAAGCGGAAGGTCGGCTCCTGATGATCGTCGGTTTCCGAACCTAGGCCTATCCCAGGCTCATCTGGTGCCGGTCTGCGTGACTTAGATCAGCATGGATCACTCACGTGCTCAGCGCCTTAGCCCACACGGAGACGCTGTTGCCCGTATCATGATTGTGGAACGTCACGCCACGTTCGAAGCCTGCCTTCTTGAACATACCTTCACTGGCGACGTTGCCCGCGCGAATGGTACATTGGAGCAGCCGCGCGCCGCTTGCGCGCGCCAGCGCTTCTGCCTTTCCGATAAGACTCAGTCCACGCCCTTGCCGAACGAAATCCGGATGCGTGGTGACGTGAGCGATTTCCGATTGATACCACTGCACTCTCTTGAGCTGCGCACAACAAGCGACACGCCCGTCGTCCGACATATCGATCAAATGCTCGTCCGCGTGCAGGAGAACGCGCGCGGCATCGTAGGCTACCGCTAGTTGGTTCTGACCGTTAAGAAGGTCTGCTATCTGTTGGGCGTGCTCGTGATCCATAACGCTAAAGGAGCTCAACCTTCCAGTGCTCGTAGATTGTCTTGCGGCGAGAAAAGGCCTCCGGTCCGCCTTCCATGATCTTCACGATGCGCGTCTGACACTCGGCGGCATCGATACTGGCGGAGACGACGTCGATCTTTTCTTCCGATGCACTGAACGCGGCGACGGTCTCGGAGTCGCCCAGCACCGGAAAATTCGCATTGTGTGTGGCGAACACGAACTGACGGTTGCTCTTGATCTCGCGGATGCGTTTGACGACTTCCTCGTAAACGGTTTGACTGTCGAGGTCGTCCTCGGGCTGATCGATCAACACTAGGTCGTGATCGGTTTGGCTGAGAAGGAAAAGCATCATCGCAGAGGCCCGTTGGCCTAGCGAATGCGATCTGAGCGGGCGGCCGTGATAAGTGATGTCGTAGCTATTCGGAATCTGATGGATTAAAAGCTCCGGCAAGCTTTTGCCGAAATATTCCCTGAATGCATCGGCCCTAGTCTTGGCCATCGTCGCCGCCTCGTCGAGGTTGACCTCTATAGCCGCGAAGTCGATGAACTTCTCACAGATAGCTTCCATGTTGTCGGTCCGAACACCGCTACCCTTCATGGCCTGCTCCAACCTCGCAAGGAACGCCTTCTTGTCGCCCTTGAACGTCGGAGTGATCTTCAGCTCCGTCTGGGCTGAATTGATCCTATTGAGCGCGGCTTCGGTGACGCGATACTCCTCCAGCCACTTTTCGTTGAGCGCACTCACGGCGACGGCAACCGTTGCTCGACGTTCCGCTGCCTTAGAAGTCGTGCTTACAAGGTCGGCGATCTTACCCTCGACGACGGTCTTTCTGTCGGCGTTCTTCACGTAGTCATCAGGTTGCAGCGAGGTCACACCCTTGTCGGCCAGCGCTAGGAGTAAATTGCGTTCGACGGCGGCGAACTCCTCCGTGAGCCCAGCTATGATCCCATTCAAGTCGGCATGCTTACTGAGTAATTTGTCCCGAGCGGTTTCGACACTCTTGTGGACCGCCTTAACGGCGGCGACCGACGTTTTCAGCTCCTCAAGATCGCTTTGGTATGTCCCGAAAAACTCCGCGTTGTATTGGGACGCGGGCACGCTGATGGCTTGGAGGAGGTCATCGCCTTCCTCGACAAGGCCCTCGACCGATTGACTCCATTGCAGCGCCTTTTCATCCACCGACGCGGCGAATGCTGCATCCTGGTTATAGGACAGTTGCTTTGCGAGCTTGTCGCGGACCCCGTGCTTGTCGAACTGCTCGATCTGGTAGTCCAGAGCGGTCAACTCCCCGCGAAGGGTAGCGAGCTTGTCGGTGTCGGTATGAATCGCCTGCAGTTGAACGACAGCGGCCCTCAGCTCGGCGGCTTTACCCGCTATCCCCTCGCGAATGTTGCGGAGGGACTCGCCTACGAGTTTTTCGACGAGATCCTTGCCGAACTCCTGCCCGGCAGAGGACAGGTCCTTCTGCCCGAAGTAGAGAGGGTTGCGGATGACGCTTTGACGAACAGCAATGCCGCTGCGCAGCACGCCGTTGAGATAGACCTCGGGGGCATGTCCCCACACGCGACGCACTTCATACAGCGATCCAAGGTGATCGACCGCTTCGACAACGACGCGGCCGCCGCTCCTGAGCACGAACGGGACCAGCTCTTCCTTGTACTTGCGATCCATCGGGCGTTCACCGAATGGGATGTCTAGAGCCCAGCGCAGGCATTCCAGTACGGATGACTTCCCGCTGCCCTGAATGCCGATCAAGCAATTTAGGTGCGGTGAAAAAGGAATGCGGACGCCGGCGAGCATACCGCCTTCGAAACGGATAGCCTTGACGAAGGCGTGCGATGGCTTTGGTTCCGCCGACGCCACGCGGTAGGGAAAATCTCGCAACGCGAACTTAACCGCATCGAACGTCAAATCGCCGATTTTGATATAGCTCGGTTCGCCCTTACCGATCTGCTCGATACCCTTGGGATCGCTTCCCTCAAGCTCAGCGGGATAGTTCGGCCACCATTGCTTTACTTTCGCGCGGCAGACGCGATCGGGCAGGTCGTGCGTGCGGACTTGCTGGAAGCCGAGGCAGTATCTCTTGATCAGTGGATGCTCGGAAAGCTCCTGCATTCGTCCGCCGCCGACCTCCTTCCAGAGGCCGTTCGACCTCTCGACGTGAGCGAACACGACGAAGAAGTCACGGTTGAATTTCTCAAGCGCAGTGAGGGTAGCAATGATGTCGTCGTTCGAGCGGGCGTTCTCGTTCTCGTAGTCCGCAGGCGTGCGTCCACTGAAAGTGTTTCCGAGAAACGGATTGATAAAGTCCTGCCCGTTCTCGATCCACTGATCAGAGAAAACGATTAGCGTGTGAACGCCGTTGCCGCCGTCCTTAATCGACAGCTCGACGCCCGGCAGAAGGCCAATGCCCTCCGCCCTCGCTGCCCGGCGAAGCGCTTTGAATTCACCTAGATCAAACTTATTGTGATTGGTGATGACGCCCAGGCGGATGCCGCTGTCTTTGAGGGCGGCGACGTAGCTCGCCACAAAGGCGTTCTGTTCACCGGGATAAACGAACTCTTTATCCGCCTTCGTATGCAGATGGAAATCCGCGCGAACCCATGTAGAACCGTTTGGGAAGAAAGTGTTGAAGTTGGTTCCTAGCTTCTCGCTGTTGTACATTCGGATATCAATACCACGAGCACGCTGCAGAAGGGAATGAAGATGTCTTTTCACTGTATTGGGCGAACACAGGCGGGCTGTGACTCCTGACAGTGATGGCTTTGGTCATCGACGCGTGGCGAAATCCCGCATGGTCTTGCGCAGACGGTCGTTTACAACTCCCGGCTTCTGCATTGCCGCCACCATGCTCCAAAGGAGGAGGTGGTCAGGCCGGTCATTGTAGAGCGCTCGTACAAGGAACTGGCCGATCATAGTTCGCCGGACTTCGTCGTCGGTGCTCACCGCTAGTTGTGTGTTGATCGCCTCGACCGATGCCCCCGGATCATCGGCCAGATGCCTGAGGTCTTCGAACAGTTGCTTTTCCTCCGGGACTGCGAGATCAACGCTTCGCCCCGGCGGGTTGTGCCTAGACGGTCTTGCGGACCCCCTTGAAATCCGAGTAGTCCTTCTTGAAGCGCCGGTCATTTTCCACGAACTCCTCGACTTCCTTGAAGCTGAAGCCGAAGGATTCGAGATCGCGTTTCATTCCGGTTTCGGTTCGGCCAAAAAGGCTCCAGATGCTGACGCCCAGATTGTCCGCCAGTCGACCCAGCGTATCGATCGTCACATTCCCCTGCCCTTTGCGTAGCTGGTAGAGCGTCGCTCGGGAAAGGCCGGCCTTGGTGACGAAGTCCGAGTATTCCTCGTATTCGTTGGCCAACTGGTTCAAGCGTAGCGCCAACAGCACTCGCAACCACACGTCGCCTTCGGGGTATTCGCCGTTCATGCCACGAATCTTCTTGTTCGCACTGAGTGTAGCATAACTGACGTATAGAGCGGACGCTGTCCAGTCGGAGCCACCGTTCGACACTGTGGAAGCCTTGATGAAAATTGCACCGGAACGGCATCAGCGTACGCTCATTCTTGTTCGCCGATATCGAATGTGCTGTAGCTTCCATCACGGAATGCCTCGATCTTTAGAATTCCCGATACTCGGTGAACGGGCCCGACTTTCTCCACCCCAATGATCAGGTCGATAGTCTGGCCTATCATCTCCTGCATGCGGCCAGGTACTGCCTCGGCTACAAGCTCCTCAAGGCGTGCTAACGCCGACAGACAAGACTCTGCCGCAATCGTTGTGAGACCTCCGGAGAAACCCTGTCTCCAGCTCTTGATCAGGTCGAACGCGGCCCTGTCGCGAACCTCGCCGACGATCACGCGGTCAGGTCTTAAGCGGCTGGCAGACTCCAGCAACGTTGAAAGATTGACTGAAGTGCAGGTGCGCAAGTAGACGGCATTGTCAGTCGGGCAAAGAAGCTCGGGCTCTTCTTCGACAACGGCGAGACGATGCGAAGGCGCGAGCTCGGCAATCTGAGCGAGGAGCGCATTGGCGAGTGCCGTCTTGCCTGAACAGGCTCGCCCCGCGATGACGATATTCTTCCGATCACGAACTGCGGTGCGCAGCACTTCAGCGAACCTTTGCGAAAGCAATCCTCTGTCTACGTAGCTGGTCAGGCCCCGTAGCTGTGTCGGCTTTTTCCTGATGCAGAACACCGGTGAGGGTACAATGGGCGACAAGAGACCTTCGAACGAACAACCTCCGATTGGGAACGGTCCCGAAATGATTTTTGAGATTGAGGACGGCGCGCGATCTAGTGTTTCCGCGACGCTGCTGATCAGAGCAGCCGCCGCCTGTTCGCGTATCTCGCCTACCCTGGTACTGAATTGACCTTCACGCCTGACAAACAGCATCCCGTCCGGATTGAGCATAATGTCGATGACCTCCGGGTCATCAACATAGGCGGTCAGCTGCGCGCCCATCGTGTTACGCAGATGGCGCTCTATGTTTGCGCGGCCTTGCGCGACCATTCCAGATGTTCTCCCCGCCATTCCAGATCACGCAGCGCGTTCGATCTCGTTGAAATCAATTGAATTGTACTCGGCGGGCCGGACACCCAGTAATGTCTTCAAACTCACAGGGACTGTCCCAGCGACAGCCACAGTGTTTCCGATCTGCCTGGGTAGGCCCAGTCGGGTGAAGGCCAATCCCGCTCTTGAGAAGATGCGTTCCAGGCGCAAATCCGTGACCGTGATCACGTCGGTGCATTCATTTGCAATCGCCCACTCGAGAATGCCCGCAAACAGCGCCGAGGTAGCGAGATGCACGCCGCGAGGTCCTACGGCCTCGGGCGCAGCGAGCGTGTCTACGCAGAAGCGCGAACTCTCGACCAGATGCTTGCCAAATGGCATTGCGCTTCCGTCGAGCAATTCCGGGAAGGTGCCACCCAGCATCGTCGGCCCGTCGCCTGGAAGCAGACGCGCGCAGCCGATCACCCTGGCGTGCGCGTCGTCAGTCGCAAGGATGTATGTTGGCGTCAGATCGTCGTATTCGTCGAATTCACGCCCCTGCCCTATTCGGACGTTCCACCCAAGCCGGTTTCCGAAGATCTTGGCGCGGAGCTGGTGTGATTGATCGATAAGTCTGTCGCCCGCACGAGACGCGCCGCGCTTCTCCGCCATGAGTTTCATTGCAATGCCCCCTCTGGTTGTGACCAGGAATGAAGGCGCAGCTTCAGGACGGTTAAAACTGTGGATTTCCGAAGGGGTTGGCGGTGTATCCACCCAACAAGGCGGCGCGGTGAACGAATCACTACTTTACTAGGTGGCGCTGTCTGTCGGCTCTGACGACCTCGAAACATGAGTTCGAGAGCAATATTTGCCAAGCATTTGCGCCTGTTGAGGCATCAACGCGGCCTTTCCCAAGAGGAGTTGTCTGCCCAATGTGGATTGGACAAGAATTATATTGGCAAGCTTGAGCGAGAAGAGAATTCGCCGACGCTCGATACCTTGGACATCATTGCCGAAAAGCTTTCGACGACTGCCTGGGGAATGATCAAGCCAGGCGATTGATGGGGTCAGACGCCTAATGCCCGCTGATACGGCGCCGGATGTTCTGATAGAAGCGCTGCGCTTCGCGACAGACAGGCGAGGCATTGATGAAGCAATGTCACAATTCTCGTGCGCATACGGCTTCCGCTGGTTTTCTTATCTTTCGGTCAACGGGGCAGAGGTTTCAGGCATTTCCAACTACCCGTCCCGATGGCAGGCGCTCTATCTAGCTTCCAATCTGGCGAGCGTCGATCCGGTCGTGGAGGCCGTGCCGTTGCATAGGGGCGGCTTTCTCTGGTCAGACAGCAAGCCGCCGGTGCGACCGACGCGCGAACATCGCAGCTTCTTCGATAAGGCTCGCGCCTTTGGAATCCGATCCGGCATGACGATACCGGTGTTCGACGGATTCGGGCGTCGAGCGATTGTCACGTTCTCCGGCGAGGACCCCAGTCCAAATCCAGGTCTGTTGGAACGCGGTCGGTTCGATGCCTTGTCGCTGGCGGCCTATCTCGACGCTATCGTGCGGCTGCGCAATCAGGGGGTAATCGTGCTTTCTGGTGGCCCCTGCCCTCTCACGCCATACCAACTCGAATGCCTGAGTTGGGTCAGCTACGGAAAGTCGATCGACGACATTGCGGCGCTGAGAGGCGTGACACGTCGGGCTATTGAATTCCAGATGGATGCGATCCGTAGGAAGCTCGATGCGATGACAACGTCGCAAGCGATGGCGATTGCCTTGAGGCAACGCTGGATTCTCTGAGCTCATATCTTCGGATATCCCCAGTTGCGGCACGGCTCTTTGCCGTGGACCCTTGGTAACGAATCGTCAGAGCGCCCGTAGGCCACTGATTTTGCGGGACGCGGGGAGATTGTCAGCTGACAATTTGGGGTGGCAGATGGGGTCAACAATCGACGTTAAGGAATTGTTAACCCAATACTTCTTGACGCGACTCGCAGACTCGCATCAAATTCGCGCAGAAATCGCTGATTTGCAGAGAATTGCGCGAATGCCGAAACTAAGTGCCAAAACCAGAACGCAACGCGAGCCCGCCCTGCCGGCGATCGACGAAACGATCTGGCGCGACTCGCAAGCTCTGGGTTCGCAATTGCAGCTATTGCGTGAACGGCTTTTCCCGCCAGAGGCCCAGAAGGTTCTCCGGCGATTTTCGAGCGCTGAGGCGGCCAAACTGATCGGGGTCACTGAAAGCTACGTACGGCACTTAGCGCTTTCAAACGAAGGCCCGAGCCCTGAGCGTGGTTCCGGCGGCAAACGCGCCTACACATTGGAGCAAGTCCACGCGTTGCGACAATACCTCGCCAAGGCAAAAAGTTCCTACTCCCCTGCCCGCAGACACAACGAGCACCTTCAGATCATCGCTGCGACCAATTTCAAGGGGGGCTCGGGCAAAACGACGACTGCAGCCCATCTCGCCCAATATTTCGCCTTGCGGGGGTATCGCGTTCTCGCAGTTGATCTTGATCCGCAAGCGTCGATGTCCGCGCTCTATGGCTACCAGCCCGAGTTCGACGTAGGCGAAAACCAGACCCTCTATGGCGCGATCCGCTACGATGATCCGAGACCACTCGCAGACATCATTCGGCCAACCTACTTTACCGGTCTTGATCTGGTTCCGGGAAATCTGGAGC
>Ga0209573_1001034_pt1 | contig 47516 bp, 37 predicted proteins | sample TNRBio252014_DNA_FD_185870 | JGI IMG/M metagenome (GOLD analysis project Ga0209573, IMG submission 185870) | Wastewater treatment Type I Accumulibacter community from EBPR Bioreactor in Madison, WI, USA - TNR Reactor_6/25/2014_ DNA (SPAdes)... | ecosystem: Engineered > Bioreactor > EBPR >... | reverse complement strand
CTCACCAATGCATTGCGCATTTACCCCGATAACTTTAATGCATTGTTGCTGATGGGCAATGCACAATTCAAATATTACAACAGCATTGATGCCGCATTGCCCTTTTACAACCGCATTCTTGAACTACGCAAGGGTGGCGAATTCCTCGCTTATCAAAATGCAGGCAACTTACTGTATAGCGAAAAGCAATATCAAAAAGCACTGCCTTACCTCGATGGTATGCTTGCCATGCAACCAAGCAATATTGAAGTTGCATTGCGCATCAGCGATTGCTATGCCCAACTTTCTAAAATTGACTCAGCAAAAGCATACATTGATTATGCCCTGCAAAAATCGCCCGACAATGCGATGGCAATTCACCAAATGGGTAAACTATATGGCAGATATTTGAATGATTTAAACACAGCAATTCCATACTTAAAAAAGGCAACAGAACTAAGTCCAAACGAAGTTACCTACTTAGAAGATTTAGGCGTAGCGTATGGTTTAAGTGGCCAATTCGACAATGTGATAGAAACCATGAACAAAATATTGGCAATAAACCCAAACTACGTTTCGGCCTACCGCAATATCAGCATTTCGTATATGCAAAAAGGCGACAAGGCAAATGCAGATTTATTTATGCAAAAAGCAGCGCAGGCAGAGCAAAGAGCCAAATAATACAAGGGTATAAAATCTGACAGCCAATCTCACAGCAAGATAAGTTATCTTTGCTGTTTAATGCTTTTCAACTCATGCAAGTAGCTGCAACTTCAAAAACCAAGGCTGATAACACCAAAGGACTTCAACACATTTTTATAAAAGGTGCCCGCGTTCACAATCTAAAGAATGTAGATGTAGAATTGCCAAAGCATAAACTTATAGTGGTAACAGGAGTAAGTGGCAGCGGCAAATCGTCATTAACTATTGACACGCTGTATGCCGAGGGTCAGCGCAGATATGTAGAGTCGCTTTCGGCTTATGCGCGGCAGTTTCTTAGCCGCATGGATAAACCCGATGTAGATTACATAAAAGGATTGTGCCCTGCCATTGCCATTGAACAAAAAGTTAGTACCCGCACCACACGCTCTACCGTAGGCTCACTCACCGAAATTTACGACTACCTGCGTTTGCTTTTTGCCCGCATTGGTGTTACCTATTCGCCAGTAAGTGGCGAAGAAGTAAGCAAGCACGAAGTAAATGATGTAGTAAATTTTGTTTTCGGTTTACCAGAAGATGAAAAAGTGTATGTAGTTTTTATTTCAAAGACAAAAAAGAAATTAGATGAAGAGTTAAAGCTGTTGTTGCAAAAAGGATTTACCAGAATAAGATGGAACAACAACTTGCTACGAATTGAAGAAGCACTTGAAGACGAAAGCGTTCTAAAAAGCAAGGAAAAATATGTAGAAGTAGTTGTAGATAGGTTAGCAATAAAGCATAATGATGAAGACCTTGCATCGCGCGTGGCAGATTCGGTGCAAACAGCATTTAACGAAGGCCACGGTGAATGCGTAATAGAATATGGCAACAATAAAAAGCGGCAGTTCAACGATCGTTTTGAAGCCGATGGAATGACTTTTGAACTTCCATCACCCAACCTTTTCAATTTCAACAATCCCTATGGTGCTTGTAAAACCTGCGAAGGCTTTGGCACAGTGATGGGCTTGGATGAAGAACTTGTTTTTCCCGACAAAACATTGAGCGTGTATGACGGAGTAGTAGCGCCATGGCGTGGCGAAAAAATGAGCGAATGGGTAGAACCATTATTAAAAAAAGGAATCCTATTCGACTTTCCTATTCATCGTGCCTACTGCGATTTAACTGCAGAAGAAAAACAACTGCTATGGACGGGCAATGAATATTTTCAAGGTCTAACTTACTTCTTTCAATACTTAGAAGAAAAAAGCTACAAAATTCAATATCGTGTAATGCTTTCGCGCTATCGAGGGCGCACAAGTTGCCCCGATTGTCGTGGCTCGCGCATCCGCAAAGATGCCTTGTATGTAAAAGTAAATGGTTACAGTATAGCCGATTTGCTACTTACACCCATCAAGCATTTGCAGGGTATTGTAAACAACTTCACATTAACCGAACAGGAACAAAAAATATCGGAACGCATACTTACCGAAATTCACAACCGCGTAAACACCATGATGGAAGTTGGCTTGGGATATCTTACACTCAATCGCCTTTCAAACACTTTAAGTGGTGGCGAAACTCAACGCATTAACCTTACACGAAGCATTGGCAGCAATCTTACTTCTTCTTTATACATCTTAGACGAGCCAAGCATTGGGTTACATCAACACGATACCGAAAACCTGATTCGAGTATTAAAAAATCTGCGCGATTTAGGCAACACAGTTGTGGTAGTAGAACATGATGAAGACATCATGCGCCAATGCGACCACATTGTGGATATGGGTCCCGAGGCCGGAATACTTGGTGGAGAATTAGTGTTCAACGACACACCAAAAAATTTAATGGCAAACAGCGATTCGCTAACAGCAAAGTATCTGAACGGCAAGCTGCAAATTGAAGTGCCTAAGATTCGTAGAAAGCCGGTAAATTTTATTGAGATAAAAAATGCTTCGCAACACAATTTAAAAAATGTAGATGCCCGTTTTCCGCTTCATGCACTTACAGTAGTAACCGGTGTAAGCGGAAGTGGCAAAACTACTTTAATCAAAAAAATATTATACCCGGCATTGCTGCAACGCTTTGATGGTGTAGGCGAAAAGCCCGGCATGTTTCGCGAGCTTACGGGCGATGTGAAACGCATTGCGGGAATTGAAATGATTGACCAAAACCCTTTGGGCAGAAGCTCGCGCAGCAACCCTGTAACTTATGTAAAAGCTTACGATAATATTCGCGAGTTGTTTTCGCGGCAGCAGCTTTCGAGAATGCGCGGTTACCAGCCGGCAACTTTTTCATTTAATGTGGAAGGTGGCAGATGCGAAGTTTGTAAAGGCGATGGTGAAGTAGTAGTAGAAATGCAGTTTTTGGCAGATGTGCACTTAAAGTGCGAAGCCTGCAACGGCCGAAAATTTAAAGAAGATGTTTTGGAGGTTCAATACAAAGGCAAAAGCATTTTTGAAGTGTTGGAGTTGAGCGTAGATGAAGCAATGGATTTTTTTAGCGATCAACGCGATGTGTTTCAAAAACTAAAACCATTGCAGGATGTAGGTTTGGGCTATGTTAAGCTCGGCCAATCGTCTTCTACCCTAAGCGGTGGCGAAGCGCAACGAGTAAAGTTAGCTTCGTTTTTGCAAAGAGGGTCAAGCGCCAATCCGCTACTGTTTATTTTTGATGAACCTACTACCGGTTTACATTTTCACGACATCAGTAAATTGATGCGGGCATTTAATCAACTTATCGCATCGGGTCATAGCATTATTGTAATTGAGCATAACATGGACGTGATAAAATGTGCCGATTGGTTGATTGATTTGGGCCCGGTGGGTGGCGATGAAGGCGGCTATGTTTCATACCAAGGTGCACCCGAAGGCTTGCTTGAAATTAAAGAAAGCTACACAGCAAAATTTTTGAAAGACAAGTTAGTGTGAGTGTTTTTGCAACACGCAAAACGTATTATTTCTACTTAAACAATTGCTGTTGCCTTTGCCAATAGTGCAACGCAGTTATTACTTGGAGTTTTGACTTTGCAGTCGAGCCACTTCTGCCTGAAGCCTGGCAATTTCTGTATCGTAAGTTTTAATGTTTGCCCTATTAAATTCTGTAGCGGCAAGTTTGCAATAAGTTTGTGCACTTTGCGCATCGTCTCTTTGCAACATTGTTTCTGCAAGCATAAAATAATTCATGCCAAGATGATGCGCACTGCCATTTTCAAGGTTAATATCCAAAGCTCTGTTTAGATACTCCAATCCTTTTTCAAATTCATCTACATTGATGTACTCTACCCCCACATTGGCTAAGCGCATGGCATAGTCATTTATCAAGCCTTCAGTTTTATTTATTTCTGCTGCTTTCAAAAACAATTCAATCCGTTCAAGTGTGGCATCGGCAGGCAACAAAACAGCCTTTAAACTCAAGGCACTTGCCAAACCCGGTTGGTAGCCTCCGTTTGAGAAAAAATATATTGCCGACTTCAACAGTTCATCTACATTTTTCCCTCTACTTACCTCCAGGCGAGCAAAGTTATAATGAATACTGCCGAGAATATTAAAATCTTCTTGCTCGGGCTTGGCAATTTTAGGTTGTGCCAAAGCCATTGCTTGATGATACATTTTTTCAGCATCATCCAAACGGTTTTGCATATTGTAAGCAATGCCGCAGTTCACATACATCTTCAATCGCAATAGCAACAACTTTCCGTCTTCCATTTTGTTGCTCATCAATGCTGTAAAATCTATCAACTGCGCAGTATGGCTGTGCTGAAGCAACAACACCATCACGCTATTTATTGGCTCTGCAATTTCATCGTCAAATACATCCCATTTATGCTTTATTTGCTGCAAGTGATGATTGAAAACAAGCGGATAAGAAAGCCCTGCATCCTTAGTTAATTGCGAACACCAATCGTCAAATTCTTTTAAATTATTCATTGCAAAACAGAAGTACAAATATGGTTGAAAAACAGATAAATGATTTAGTTAGAAATGTGCCAAACTTTCCAAAAGAAGGTATTTTGTTTAAAGATATCACACCCTTATTTCTGCATCCGGAAGTTTGCAAAAGTGTTGTAAAAAAAATGGCAGAACAAGCTACCATTTCGGGTGCAAAAATTGATGCAGTTGCAGGTGTTGAAAGTCGTGGATTTTTATTTGGCATCTTACTGGCGCAAGAGTTAAATGTACCTTTTCATTTAATAAGAAAAAAAGGGAAACTGCCGGGCAAAACAGTAGAGTTTTCGTATCAATTAGAATATGGAAGTGCCACGGTTGAATTGCATCAAGGCTTTGTAAAGGCAAATGAAAACATATTGATTCATGATGATGTATTGGCAACGGGAGGCACTGCACGCGCAGCAGCCGAATTGATAAAAATGGAAGGCGGCAACATTGCAGGATTCGCTTTTGTAATGGAGTTGGAATTTTTAGCCGGCAAGAAATTGATTGAGCCTTATAGCGGTAACATTCATTCGGTGGTGAGTTATTAGTTTAAAATCTATCCTCCTTTTTTCTTCACCGCAAAACCTTTTGCAGCAAGCAATCCTACAACTTTATCGCGATGGTCGCCTTGCAGAATTATTTCACCTTCTTTTGCCGTGCCGCCTACTCCACATTTTGCTTTAAGTTCTTTGGCAAGCGCGTTAAAATCAGCATCGGTGGCTATGTAATTTTCTATTGCGGTTGCTACCTTTCCACCCTTCAATCTATCTAATCGCACATACAATTTTTGCTCGGCTGCGGGCAATGTTTCTTGCTCGTTACTGTCTTGCTCAAATTTAAAATTCGGGTCGGTGCTAAAAACAATTCCGTTTGTGTTTTTTAAATTTTTCATCCTGTGTTTTAAAACGAATTTAGCGATTCGGGTACTAATACTTTTATGCACTGCGGCACAATTTCCATTTCTAATTGTTCGTGCGAAATAAAATGGTCGCCATCAAACTGATACACTCTTTTAGGGTCGCCATCAATCACAATTTTTTTTGCTCTATACGTTTCGGCTTCCTTAATCAAATCCACTCTTTTGAAACTCATGCAAAAGAAAATATAAAGCAGTTTCCACAAAGGAAATTCCTTAATTACAATGATGTCTAAAATGCCATCTTTAAGACTTGTAAATGGAAACACACCAAAGTTGTAGCCATATTGATTGGCGTTGAATGCAGTGAACAAATAGAAATCGCGCTCTATTTCCACATCATCAATTTTTATCTTGGCATGAAAAGGTTTGAAGTAGAAAAACAACTCGCTTACCACCGCCCACGCATAAGACATAAAGCCTCTTATTTTGTGATACTTAAATCTTCGCGCCACACTGGAATCTAAGCCAAAACCCGCGCAGCTAAAGAAATAACCGCGATTGGTTTCTACGGCATCCATCAGCACGGTTTTTGAATTGTTCAAAACATTTATTGCGCCTTTTGCATCGCGCGGTGGAATCTGCAAATGCGAAGCCAAACCATTGCCCGAACCAAAAGGAATGATGCCGAGTGCAACATCTGTGTTTACCAAGCCTCTTGCTACTTCATTTATTGAGCCATCGCCACCTACTGCACAAACAACATCATAACCGTCAGCCACCGCTTCTTTGGTTATTTCGGTTGCGTTTCCGGCATATTGCGTGTAGCGAATAGTAAAATCATATTGCACATAATCTAAGTGCCGTGCAATTTTTTCGGGTATTCCCTCCTTTCGCGCAACACCCGAAATTGGATTGATGACAAACAGTATTTTCTTTTTTTGAGGAATTTCCACTTTTAATTGATGATTGATAAATGATAGTTTATGAATTGTTACTATTATCTTTTAGTTACAAAAATTTTTACGCCAAGAACAAAAGGTTTACCAGCAAATCAAGCGAAAATCAAAACTATAAGGTAAATAAAAAAGGCTGCATTGGTTGGATGCAGCCTTTTTAGTAGTTACTTAACAATGAGCTTAGTTTTAAGTGGTGTATTTTGGCAACTGGTTTGAATGTAGTAGATACCTTTGGGTAATTGCTCTAAGGGTATGGTATGGTTAGGTGGTATTATATGTGTGGCGACCTGCTGACCCATGGTGTTGTGGATGGTGAGTGTGTTGCCAATGAGGTTGTGGGGCGTGTTAAGGATGAAGTGTGTTGTGGCGGGGTTGGGGTGGAGAACTACTGTTGATTTTTCCTTTTGTGTTTCATTGATGGCTGTCATTGGAAAAAGCGGACTGCCATAAGCACTTATAAATGTAACTGAGCAATCAAAGTTTACCCGGAATTTCCAGTATCTTTTTTCAATGCAGCCTAAAATACAATCTCCCCAACCATAGGAAAAAGTTAGCTGAACAAATTGAGGTGTTATGGTATCAACTATGATATCTTTTTGGTCGGCAAAAGACAGGTAAACAAGCGGTTCGCTGTATGAAACGCCTTGTAGTTTTTTGAACTTCTTTGACAATGCAACGGTATTGCATTTTGTGGCAGTTTTAAAAATGACGTCATGTCGTAAAAATATATTATTGACATCATCATAACTTTCCATCGAAACTTGATATTTAGACATTAAAGTATCTAAAGGGAGAAAACCCGTGGGAATGATATTTTTTCTCAATTGTTTCATCCATGTCTGGTTAGAGTCTGCATTGACGGAGAATGATTGAAGAGAAAAATATTCGGGATAAATATGAATATTAAGTAAGCGAGTAACCGTATCGACTTCAGGCATAGTGTGATTGTTAAGAATGGCTGAGAATGCATTGATAAAGGTGTCTGTTAGTTGCTGGTATATACTAACACTATCTTTGTAACTTGATTGCAGTTTTTCTGTTCGCTTCAATGTCATCAAAAGTGCATCATGGTAATAGGCGGAAAGCGCAAGGCTATCATTAACAGGACATGAAAAAGATTGAGCATTCGTATTATTGACTAACAGATAGAATACTACTGAAAGAATGATTCGCATGGTAGAATTTTTTTTATTGTTTTATAAATCTTACAGAAGATGACTTTTTTCGATGTTTAACTTGTAAGATATAGAACCCCGAAGATAGGGAAGATATATCTATACAGTTTGTTTGTATAGATGTAAGAAATGGTTCTTTAGTCTTTCTTCCTGCAATATCAAAAATGCTAATCTCAGTTTCATCGATAATTCCGTGGAGTGTCAAATTTAAAGTACTGTTCGCAGGATTGGGATATACCTCTATTGATAAATCATCTTCTGTAGATTTGATGGAGGTGTAACCTGTATCTGAAATCAGAAGGGTGTAAGAGAATGTTACTGTATCGGAAGGGCCTACAGGATACCAAATTGTATCGACCAAACCAGTTACGAGGCTTTGCACAAAAACTTTGTATGTGTAACCATACATTGCAGCAGAGGTTTTTGTAATGGTGTCAATAAAGATATCGTATTCATTTGGAAAATAGTTGATGTTGGGGTCTGCAATTGTGTCGTCAAGAATGGGTAACAGTGTAGATGTAACAATTCTCTTCCATGATTTCAGTAAGTTTCTATTTCCTATATTGTGAGTAGCTGGTCTCCAAACTTTGTACCTGTAGCAGTGTGCAAGACCTTCATATTCGCCTTCACCCATAAAATCAGACGTAACATAAACTTCTCTCAGTATTGTATCAACTGGGGTCATTGTTGGCACTTCATAAGGTGCAACACGACTGCTGAAATCGTAATGTTTGACTTCTCTTTCAGGAAGTTTGATGTTCCAGAGAGTTCTGCCTGCATCAATTCTTCCATAACCAGTTTCTAAGTCCCTACCAGCAGTATTTACATCAGTAGCATAAAGCTGAATAAGTTGCTCTACATCTTCAGGGCTTAGATTGTTTGGCTTTTGAGGGTGAGTGTTGACATAACTAAGCATGAGGGCTGCCAAACCTGTAACATGAGGAGTCGCAAAAGATGTTCCCCATAAGGGCCTTACTGGATTAACTACTAATGAATCAGTATAAGTGCTATCAGAAAGTATACTCGGGCTTGTGTAAAGATTCTCCACTCCCGGAGCAATAAAATCTAACGTTGGACCGCAATGCGAAAGAAATACCCTATTGCCAGTGCTATCATTAGCGCCAGTTGCCAATACCCATTCATCTTTTGATGCTGCCGGATAAATGATGTTGTTACAAGCAAACCCAGGTGTAGTTGTATTTCCTGTTCCCGAAACTACAACAACATCATTATTGAAGGCATTTAGAACGCCTTTTTGAATAGAAAAGTAAGGAATAATGCTCCCCCAACTTAAATTCATTACATGAAGGGGATTATTCCCAAGCAGGCTATTATTTGTTGTTGAGTTGGCTATTGCATTTCCAATAGTAACAAGGGATATCAAATCTTTTATTCCTACACGATAGTTAAATAATCTTACTCCTTCATTCCCAATTTGGAAATCACCCCCTGCTATGCCTGCTCCGCCTTTGCCATTATTTCTATTGGCACCAATGATTGCAGCTACAGCAGTTCCATGTCCATAAGAGTCTTTTGTGAAAGATGCTCCTATAGGGGTCATATAAACAAAATCATAGCCTCTTACTTTAGTTGCAGGTTGTGAGGTGTTTTGAAAATCTTCATGGCTAAAATTCACTCCGGAATCAAAGACCCCAACTCTGATACTTGTATCTCCTGTTGTTAACTCCCATGCCGGTTCAATATTTATGTTCGCGTTTGGAAAAGATGCAGTCGGATATAATCCGGAGAAGTCATCTGTGAGATATAAAGAATCGTTTGGAGCACTAAGTAGCTTTACCAAATAATTTGGTTCAGTAAATTCTATATAAAACTTGTATGGATAGGAATTTAAAAGGCTACAAATTGAAGGTACACTTACGTCAACAGGAAGCTGTAATACAAACTGACTCCAAAAGGTTGGTATAGGAACTGTTCTGCCAAGTCGTGAAATGGATTCTGTCATGTCTGTTGTAAAATCAGGATAGATTTTCCAAACTTTTAATTTGTTGAATGCAATATCTGAGGCACTGTTCAGTAATGTTACTATTGAATCAGGGATTACGTTTGGTAAAGCATCAAAATGCTTATCCTTGTTGTTCACAAATGCAGTATCAACAAATTCAGGTCTGAAACTGACTATTATTTGACCTTTCAGATACATTGTATCCTCATTTGAACTTTTGTAAATTTCAGAGGACGGTTCAAACTCCCTGTATTTTAGTGTTGTGTAGTTCCAAGTACCACTTTCAAAAGTTCTGCCAGAAACGGTTATGCCGCCATCATCCTGTAGCAATACGGTTTTACCTTCCGATTCAGTGCCTTTGAGGAATGAGCGAGACCAAAGCAGATGCCCGCTACTATCAAACGATTGAGTTAGATAATGTTTTTTACCATTTTCTATAATCGTTCCTACTGCATAAACCTTGCTGTTTGCGGGGTTTTCTACAATCTTTTCAAAACTTGATTCTGCACCATCTAACTTATATTCCCAAATTTTGTTTCCGTTTGCGGCATTGAGTTTTAGGAGAACTGCGCTTTGCGCGCTTCCACCGATAACCTGTTTTGATTTACCTGAAATGTAAATTTCAGTTTCGCTATTGTTTGCAAAACGTATAGCGGTAGGGCGATCATCGCTGTTAGTCCATGTAAAATCCTGTTCCCAGATTTTAGTAAAAGCAGAGTCGAATTTCACTATCCTAATATCATAATCCCAACCAGCAGCTTTTGCAATAAAGCCAATGAGGTACATGTTATCTTTTTTGTCTTTAATCAAATCTACAGGCGAACTGAAACCCACGGTGGATGCAGAGGTTGTATCCCATGAAGTTGCAGTACCTGTTGAGGCATTGTATGCACTGGTCAAGTACTTCCAGTTGGTAAAACTCGAACCGGTGAAGCCATAACCTTTTACCTGTGTTCCAAAGCCGGTAACAGAAGTAAGACCCACAAATCCGTCTAAGCTACTGCCTACATCGCGGGTTGCTTTCCAAGCAAAATTGCCATTGGATGTATCGTAAGCTAAAATTATCGCATCGTGATTCAACAAACTTTTTTGAGTGGTACCAGCAACATATAATTTATTGCCAATAACCAGTAGATCCGCTGGTGCATTCAAACCCATATTGTAGGTGCTGTCCATATATCCCCTTCGCCAACGGACTATTCCATCTTTACTAAACTTTGCGGTGTAAATTTTTGAGTTGTTTGAAGTATCATAGGATACGCCTGTGCAATATATATCTCCTTTGCTGTCCGTGATAACATCAATACCGAAGTCTTTAGTACCTGCTGTTATTCCATCCATATCCACACTCCAAAGAAGATTGCCATTTGAAGCATATTTAAGCAAGTAAAAATTTTCTTTATCAACAGGGTGATAAGTGTTACCTATGATAATGATATTATTCTGATAGTCTTTTACTGAAGTTTGATAATTGAAATCAGAAGAAGGCACACCGTGTGTTTGCTCCCATTCTTTGTTGATAAGCACTTGCGCAGAAGAAAACTCCAAGACAAGTGTAAGTAATGCAATTGTGTGGGGAATTGTCTGCATAACTCATAATTTTTAAAGTAAATAAATGATGGTTCAAGAGAAATGAAAAAATAGCAATTAGGCATATTTGCCTAATATAAAATTTCACTTAGTTCTCAATCTCGCGTATGCCGAAACAACTGCGAGATACAAAACTTATTACGGCAGTAGGAAGAAAAGTAAGAGCATTACGCATAGAGAGAGGACTATCGCAGGCAAGACTTTCATACCAATGCGAAATAGAATTAAGCCAGATAAACAGGATAGAACTCGGAAAAATAAATACCTCCATATCACACTTGGGTGCAATAGCAAAAGCATTGGGTGTTCAACCTAAAGACCTATTGGATGTATAGCAATAGCCATGTAATCACGGCAATAAAAATGTGTAATAGATTTCAAACCGTTAATCCTTATAACCTGACTTAGGAGCTGAGAGAGAATGTGTTTATCGATACTCAAAACTTAGTACTAACTCTGATAATTAGTTCAAATTGCCTTCAAACTTAAATCCAGTGCTACACTTGAGTGCGTCAATGCACCCACCGAAATATAATCAACACAGGCATTTTTATACAAACCAATATTTTGTAGCGTAACACCTCCGCTAATTTCAGTTTCAAATTTTCCGCCTACAATCTTTACTCCTTCGGCTGCATTTTCGGGCGAAAAGTTATCGAACATAATTCTATGTACATCGCCAATAGCAATAATTTCGCGCACATTATCTAAAGTGCGTGCTTCAATTTCTACTTTCAGTTGCAATCCTTTTTCATGCTGATACTTTTTTACCGTAGCGATGGCATTAGCTATACCTCCACAAAAATCAATGTGGTTGTCTTTCAGCATTATCATATCATACAAGCCAAAACGATGGTTAAAACCTCCGCCAATACGCACTGCCCATTTTTCGAACAAACGAAGCCCCGGAGTGGTTTTCCGTGTATCTAAAATTTTTGTATTTGTACCTGCCAGTGCATCCACAAACAGCTTGGTGTGTGTGGCAATACCACTCATTCGTTGCATATAATTCAGCAATACTCGCTCGGCACGCAAAATGGATTTCACCTCGCCATAAACTTTGAAAGCAACATCACCTTTTTTTATTGCCACACCATCTGCAAGAATGCCTTCAAATTTTAGCGACTCATCTACTAAACGGCAAACAGTTTTTGCAACTTCTACACCAGCCAAAACACCATCGGCTTTCACCAGCAATTGTGCGCTGCCTGCTTTGGCAAATGGAATAGATGCCAACGAGGTGTGGTCGCCAGATGGAATAATACCTGCCGGATCTTCAACATCTTCTTTTAGGGCATTGATAACGGCAGCTTCTATTAAATTTTGCATAAATAAATTTGAAGCAGCAAAGGAAACAAAAGCGATTACTTTTCTTCTATTCGAAACTCGCGAATAAGAAAAACGCCACTCACATTTTTTCCAAACAAATACACGGTATAAGAACCGGTAGAGGTAGCCAGTGAACCAACAAAGTATTTTGCGCCCTCGGGCGAAGTGCCTTGGTGGCTTACCTCAAATCCCTTCACTGTATGTTTATTGAAAAAATTACGCAACACACCCTCGCCTTGTGCCTTGCTGAATGTGCCTGTGTTAGAAAGCAATGTCATTTCAATATTTTGCTCGAAATGTTTTGCAACACTCGATGAATTTCCACTTTTCATAGATGCTATCAATGCATCGGCATTTTGCGAAAAACCTACTAATGAAATACTTAGTAAAACTAAAAACAGTAATTTTTTCATTCTATGTTTTTATTGCAGCATTAAAACTGCGTCATTTTAGCCTAAGATGAAAAAGAACCAATGTAGTTTAACAACTCTCCAAAAACTACCGCTCAAATTGCTTGGCATTTTCATAAGCTCTACGCTCTTTCCATGCATGCCATGTTTGTCCCATTATCTTATTCAACCCTTTGTCGACCACAAAATGAGTAGCTAAATTGATGCTTCCTTTTGCAGCCGTAATTGGCGAATTTTGCGAGCGTATTGCCAACCCAAAACTAAAATCCATGTAATACATATAATGCCAATAGCAAGATGGCATAAACAATGTTTCGCCATGCTTTAAAATGGTTTCGTAACCAACTACATTTTTCAGCGCGGGGAACTTTTCGTAATCGGGGTTTTGTGGATCTATTAAACTCTTTACGGTAAAAGGATGGTGATAAATTTTTTCAGACTCCTCGGGCGGAAAAAGAATAACTTTTTTATTGCCAATAAACTGCGATAAAAAAACATTAGCACAGTCAATATCGTAGTGCATGGTTACTTCGGCACCTTCGCCACCAAAGAACATCAACGGAACTTTTATCCATAAATACTGAAGATCGGGAAACGATAAATCTTCCTTCAATTCAGGAGCGTGTTCAAATATATCGTACAGAAAAAGGCGATAATCCGTGGGACCACTTTTTATCTTTTCAAGAAATTCGCCAAAAGGCATCACTGCCTCATTGGTCATGTAACCTTTGCCCGGTTTAGAGTAATTGCTGCTGTAAACAGGTGCTTCTAAATGTCCGTACTTATCGTGAAAAAAATCATAATTCCACTTCTGCAGCCCCGCCCAATCTTTCGTAAAATCGGTAAAAACACAAGGCTTATTTTTCCATTGAAAATTTTCTTTAAACTCTTGAGCGGTAATGTTACTAACTCTTTCAATTGGTAAGAGATTCATACATTATTAATTGGTGAACAATACATATCAACTTTATAGGTTGATGCAAAGCTAAAACAAATATACCCGAAAGATAACAAATGACAATTGTTAGCCAAAAATGATGTGCATAAGTGTAAACCGAGCACAATGAATTACAATCTACAAATCGGATAATATAGTCCCAAATAAGCGATTAGTCAATTATATTCGCACGCTGTTTGAAAAAACTCAAACACAAAATTTACTGTTGAAAATGTAACGCAATACTTCATAAAGTTTCGGCTTTGTGCGGTTTTGCGTAAATCTGTTTTGTATAAATGAATAATCTTAAAGATTTACTTGCAGCCTACACCGATAGCGAAAAAGTAAAACAAGTTGCCGCAGCGCTAAACTCAGGCGAAAACAATAACACAGTTTTTCTAAAAGGGCTTATTGGCTCTATGGATGCTTTTGTAGCAGCAGGTGTTTTTCGCAACACCTCATTCAATCATTTTTTTGTTTTAAGTGATAAAGAAGAAGCCGCATATTTTCACAACAACTTAGAAGCATTACTTACTAAAAAGGATGTTTTCTTTTTCCCCGATTCGTTTAAGCGACCGCAAACATTAGATGAACTGAACACAACTAATGTGTTGCTGCGAACAGAGATGGTAAATCGCCTCACCAATTCCAACAGCCGAGCCGAAATTGTTGTTACCTATCCCGAAGCACTTTTTGAAAAAGTAGTAAAAGCAGCAGAACTACAACAGCAAACCTTACATTTAAAAACCAATGAAAAATTCGATGTTGATTTTGCTATTGATTTATTGGTTGAATTTGAATTTGACCGAGTAGATTTTGTGTATGAACCAGGGCAGTTCAGCATTCGTGGCGGCATAGTAGATATTTTTTCTTTCGGCAACGATTATCCATACCGCATTGAGTTATTCGGGAAAGAAATTGAAAGCATTCGCACCTTCGACCCTATCAGCCAACTTTCGCAAAAAAAAATAGAGCGCGTTAGCATTGTACCCAACATTCAAACCCACTTTTCGATAGAGAAAAAAACAACTGTATTTGACGTAATGCCCGGCAATACGGTGGTGTGGGTAAAAGACATGCTAATGACGATTGAAGTGCTCGACAAACTAATGGAGCGCGCTGAAAAAGTAAAATCAGAAATCAGAACACAAAAATCGGATAGCCGCCATCCACTAAAAGAAGGCGAACCCACAGATGTATTTCTTTCGGCCGGAGATTTTGTGCAAGACATCAAAAAATTTAGTGTGGTTGAATTTGGTAAAAGTTCTTACTTCAAAACACAAGAGGCAATTCTGTTCAATGCCAAGCCACAGCCATCATTCAATAAGAATTTCAATTTACTGATTGATGATTTGAAACGAAACGAAGAGAACGGAATTCGCAACTTAATTTTTGCCGAAAATCCAAAACAGATGGAACGGTTCTATGCCATTTTTGAAGATTTAAAAGCGCAGGTCCACTTCACTCCTTTTCCAATTGCCATTCACAATGGCTTTATAGATACCGACTTGAATTTAGCTTGCTATACCGACCATCAAATTTTCAATCGCTATCATAAATACAATTTAAAGCAGGGCTTTTCGAGCGATAAAGCTATGCTGATGAAAACCATTCGCGAATTGCGGGCGGGCGATTTTGTAACACACATTGACCACGGTGTTGGAGTGTTCTCGGGTTTAGAAAAAATAGAAATAAACGGGCAAGCACAAGAAGCGGTTCGATTGATATATGCAGGCAACGATATTTTGTACGTAAGCATTCAATCGCTACACAAAATTTCAAAGTATGTAAGCAAAGAAGGCGATGCACCGCGCGTAAACAAACTGGGCACAGATACTTGGGCAAACCTCAAAAAGAAAACCAAGAAAAAGATAAAGGAAATCGCATTTGACCTGATTCAATTGTATGCCAGAAGAAAAGCTGCTCGCGGTGTTCAATACTCGCCCGATGGTTACATGCAAAACGAACTGGAAGCGAGCTTTATTTATGAAGACACGCCCGACCAAGCAAAAGCAACCGAAGATGTAAAACGCGATATGGAAGCCATCAACCCAATGGATAGGTTGGTGTGTGGCGATGTAGGGTTCGGCAAAACAGAAGTTGCCATTCGCGCTGCATTCAAGGCTGCTTGCGATGGCAAACAAGTGGCAGTTTTGGTACCCACTACCATTTTGGCATTGCAGCATTACAAAACTTTCAAAGAGCGGTTGAGCGATTTTCCGGTAGAGGTGGATTATGTAAATCGTTTCAAAACTGCTAAAGAAAAAACAGAAACACTCAAGCGATTGGAAGATGGAAAAATCAACATCATTATTGGCACACACGGCTTGGTGGGCAAAAAGGTAAAGTTCAAAGATTTGGGCCTATTGGTGATTGATGAAGAGCAAAAGTTCGGTGTAGGTGTAAAAGAAACTTTGAAAGAAATGCGCGCCAATATAGATTCGCTTACTCTAACAGCAACACCCATTCCGCGCACTTTGCAATTCAGCATGATGGGCGCGCGCGACCTTAGTATTATCAACACACCACCACCCAATCGCCAACCGGTATTTACCGAAGTACATCCGCTCGACCCCGACTTAATTAAGCAAGCAATTGAGCATGAAATCTATCGTGGCGGACAAGTTTTCTTTGTTCATAATAAAGTGAAGGATATTGCAGATATAAAATTGATGTTGCAAAAAATTGTGCCCAACGTAGATATTGGCGTGGCACACGGGCAAATGGAAGGCGACCACCTCGAAGAAGTTCTAATGAAGTTTATCAATCGCGAATTCGATGTATTGCTTTCCACAAACATTATTGAAAGCGGTATTGATATTCCAAATGCCAACACCATAATTATCAATAATGCGCATCAGTTTGGGTTGAGCGATTTGCATCAGTTGCGCGGTCGAGTGGGCAGGGGCAACAAGCAAGCATTCTGTTACCTTTTTGCACCACCCAAAAGCACATTGACCAACGAAGCAAAACAGCGGTTAAAAACTATTGAAGAGTTCAGCGAATTGGGTAGCGGCTTCAATATTTCTATGCGCGATATGGATATTCGCGGAGCGGGTAATTTGCTGGGTGGTGAGCAAAGTGGTTTTATTGCCGAAATAGGCTTTGATGTATATCAAAAAATATTGGATGAAGCCGTACGCGAATTGAAAGACAGCGACTTCAAAGAACTCTACACCGAGGAAATGGAACGCACCCACGAATACGTGCGCGACTGCGCTATCGAAACAGATTTGGAAATGCTGATACCCGATTCGTTTGTAAAAAACAGCACCGAAAGAATGTTGCTATATCGCGAACTAAACGAAGTAAAAAATGAAGCAGGCTTGGAAAAATTTCGCGAGCAACTTGCCGATAGGTTTGGTCCCGTTCCAAAAGAACTGCTTGAACTTTTCAATGCCGTGCGTATGAAATGGACTGCCACCAAATTGGGCATGGAACGCATTCATTTAAAAAAGAAACATTTGAAATGTTATTTTATTGAAAACCAGGCAAGCACATTTTATTCATCCACCGCATTTACTAAAATTTTAAGCTACGCCCAGCAACATAAATCGGGCTTGTACCTACGCGAAACCGAAAAGTTTTTAGTACTAAACATCGAAGGCCTCCGCAGCGTAAAAGAAGCCATGGAGAGGTTAGAAGAGTTGGAAAAGTTTGTTTATGGCACTTAGGCACTCACCTTCTGAACTTTCTGTTTGCTACTTATGTGTCCTCGTTTACATTTGCGCCCGCAATTATGAAAATTACTATTCGCAAAGCAGTAGAGCAGGATGTGCCCGCAATGTTTGGGCTGGTGAAAGAACTTGCCGAATTTGAACGTGCACCACAAGCAGTTGTAAACACCGAACAAATGCTACTGGAAGATGGATTTGGAACAAATGCAATATACAAAGCGTTTGTAGCAGAGGCCAATGAAAAAATCGTGGGATTAGCCTTGTACTATACGGCATACTCCACTTGGAAAGGAAAAATATTTTTTCTGGATGATATTGTTGTTACAGCGCAATATCGCAGATATGGTATTGGCAAAAAACTAATTGACCATGTACTAACAGAAGCGCAAAAAGCAGGGGTAAATCAAATTCGCTGGCAGGTGCTGGAATGGAACACTCCGGCAATAGAGTTTTACAAAAAAGTAGGTATGGAACTTGACCCCGAGTGGATAAACTGCCGAATGAGTAAAGAAGGCATTGAAGCATATACAAAGAAGGGGTGAGGGGTGAGAGTTGGGAGGTGAGCGGAAAAAAAGTAATAAATAATCATTAATAAATAATCAATCAAAGGGTGAACGTTTACAAATTTGGAGGAGCATCGGTAAAAGATGCAGCGGCAGTTAGAAATGTGGTGCAAATTTTAAAAGAAAACAAAGGCAACGAAAAGGTAGTTGTAATATCTGCAATGGGCAAAACCACCAATGATTTGGAAGCTGTCATCAATGCCTATTATGCTGGCAATCCAGAATGGAATAGTTTGTTAGATACCGTGTTTAATAAACATGAACCTATCATCAACGATTTGTTTGGCAGCGAAGGCGAATCGGCTAAACTTGCCGTAAAAAACATAATTGAAAAAACACGCGACTTACTAACGCAAAATCATTCGCGCCACTACAATTTTATTTACGACCAGGTGGTAAGCATTGGTGAATATATCTCTACCACCATTGTCAGCCATTTTGCAAACAAAGAAGGCGCAACAAATACACTGTTAGATGCCAAAGAATGTGTGTTTACAGATAACGCCTACACAGAAGGCAGAATAGACTGGCGCAAAACCGAAAAGGCAATTCCCGAAAAAGTATTACCATTAACCAAAACAGGTTTTGTAATCACGCAGGGTTTTGTGGGTTGCACTCCCGAGGACTTCACCACCACACTTGGTCGCGAAGGTTCCGATTATACTGCAGCAATTTTCTCTTATGCTTTGAATGCCGAGCGCATGACCGTGTGGAAAGATGTGGAGGGTATTATGAATGCCGACCCTAAGGATTTTCCCGAAGCGCAATTCATCAGTGAATTAAGTTATCACGAAGCTATCGAGATGACCTACTATGGCGCAAGCGTCATTCACCCGAAAACCATCAAGCCTATTCAGAATAAGAACATTCCTCTGGAGGTTCGTTCGTTTGTAAACTCTGCAAAACGCGGTTCTGTAATCAGTGCCAATGCAAATACTAATTTCCTTCCTCCTGTTATCATCAAAAAGAAAACACAGGTGCTGCTTTCTTTTACCGTAAAAGACTTTTCATTCATTGCCGAAGACCATTTGAGTTTACTCTTCACAAAGTTTGCCGAGCATAGGCTTCGCGTAAACATGATGCAAAATCAGGCAATCAGCTTCAGCGTTGTGGTGGACTTCAAACGCGAAAAGATTGACAACGTAATTGAAGAACTCAGCAATGATTTCTCCATTACCAGAATCGAAAATCTTACGCTGCTCACCATTCGTCATTTCAACGACAGCATCGTAAACAAACTCACCAGCGGAAAAGACATACTGCTCAGACAGTTGTCAAGAACAACCTTGCAAGTATTGATGCGCGATTAAAATTTCGCATCACTCTTTCATCAACTTCACTCTCTTTAAACTACCACCGGAGAGCAAGCCAATTTCAGCAACGTAAAACCCATTGGTTAAGGTAGCCGGAACAGAAACAGGCTTATCGTTAACTATATCATAAGTCTCAAACATCACCCTCCCCGAAACATCATAAAGTTTTAGTAAAGCTACATCCGGCACGTCAATATAAATATGCTCACTAAAAGGATTGGGATAGATTTTATACTCAATCTTCAATTCATCAATCCCTGAAAAAACATTCGTGCTGCATCGCTGGCATTGAGTTTCATTTGGAATTGAATTGTAGATGGATTTTCCTTTTGATTGAAAACACTTTAAGCCAATTCTACTCTCTCCAAAATCATTTGTATATGTACCAATCCCGAAATCAGTACCAACGCCCTCAATAAATTGCCTATTATGGGTATAGTATTGAGGCAGAAAAATTCTTTTGTGATATAAGCCATCATTCAACAACACCGAATCCACCGAATCAATAACAAACTTTGGATATCCATTAAACATTCCCGCTATAAGAGTATCACCCTTTTGTTGTTTAAAATCAATCAACTTTATATCTGAACCTTGATGACTATACGTCCGTCCATAGAGAATTCGGTTTGCTGTATCTTGTCTCAGAAACGGAAAGACTAAGAGGGCTATGTCTCCATTTTCATCTTGTCCGCAATAATAATTATCGCAAAATTTAGCTTTTAGATGAGCATATTTCAAGTTATCTATACCGTATCTCCATAATAGTAAATCATGCCTCTAGTCCTTTCACAATACAATGGAATATGATGAGTTTGGGGCAGATAATACATTTCAACCCTCCAGTAACTTGAAGTATCAAAAGGAATGGGTATATAAGATTGTGCTTTCAGTCCAAAATTAAGCAGCAAGAAAAAGAAGCAGGCAGCGAAGAAATTTTTCATGGAATAAATTTTAAACCCGTGCTGCAAAAATGCAGATAATCAAAAGTACCTAAATTATTTCCAAAACAAGATTGGCTGTTTCCTCCACGTTTTTCCTCGCCTCTGCGAGAGACCTTCGGCTGTTATCACCTACAAATCCAGCAACAACTCCACAGGGTCTGCACCCAGCAAAAGTTTATGCGGATTCTCTAAGTAATCTTTCACGGCAACCAAAAAGCTAACCGACTCTTTACCATCAATGATGCGATGGTCGTAGCTTAAAGCCAGATACATCATCGGGCGAATCACAATCTGTCCGTCAACCACCACAGGGCGGTCTTGCACCTTATGCATTCCCAAAATAGCCGATTGCGGAGGGTTTATAATTGGCGTACTCATCAACGAACCAAACACACCGCCATTAGATATAGTAAATGTACCACCGGTCATTTCATCCATGGTCAACAAACCATCGCGACCTTTTATAGCAAGTTCTTTTACTTTCTTTTCAATACCCGCCAGCGACAACGATTCTGCATTTCTGATTACAGGTACTACCAAACCTTTTGGTGTAGAAACGGCAATCGAAATATCAACGTAATCGTGATATACAAGATTGTTATCTTCAATATAAGCATTCACGGCAGGGAACTTTTCTAAAGCCAGGCAAACGGCTTTTGAAAAGAAACTCATCATACCCAAACCAACTTCATTCTTCTTTTTGAAAACCTCACCGTATTGCGCACGGATTTTGTTGATAGCCGTCATATCCACCTCGTTAAAAGTAGTCAGCATCGCAGTGCTGTTTTTGGCATACACCAAACGTTCGCTGATGGTCTTGCGCACGCGGCTCATTTTCTCCGTTTTCTCAGTACGGCTGAATGCTTCGCGCTGCGGAATATTCGCTTTGTTGCGCACCGCTTGTATGGCATCTTCTTTTGTGATTCTTCCGCCAACGCCACTCGCCTTCACATCAGCAGTTTTCACACCTCCCTCATCCAATATCTTCTTAGCCGCAGGCGATGGATGCCCCGCAGCCGCACCCTCTTGCTTTACTTCTACTTTCTGCTCTGCTTTTTTAGCAACAACCGGAGCCTCAACCGTAGTCTCCTTCTTAGGCGCTTCTTTTTCAGCAGCTTTTGCAGGTGCTTTTGCCGTTTCATCAATCTTGGCAATCAAGCCGCCAACTTTAACATCATCGCCCTCTTTGGCCACAAGCGAAATTACACCGGCAATGGTTGCCGACAATTCTTGCGATGCTTTATCGGTTTCAACTTCACAAATCGGCTGATCTAACACAACATAATCGCCATCTTTAACCATCCACTTACTAAGTGTAACTTCAGAGATACTTTCAGCCACTGAGGGCACTTTTACTTCGGTCATTATTGATATTTAGCCCGCCAAAAATAATCTTTCACCAATATGAATGGAAGGAAGTTTTAAATATTCACACTCATTACAAATCTATATGTAGTATTTGATACAGCACACGAACCCGATTTTAGAAAAGTAATACCGCAATTTTGCCTGCTTTAAGCAAACTTAAAAACCAAATCATTGGCGAAAAAACTTACTTTGCCCACCGAAAACAACAGAACAAACCGTGTGCCTTAAGGTTGACATTCACACACATATTATTCCTAAGAATATGCCCCGCTGGGCCGATAAATTCGGCTATGGCGGTTTTATTCAATTAGACCAACACAAAGCTGGATGCGCTCGTATGATGCGCGATGATGAGTTTTTTCGCGAAATACAGGATAACTGCTGGGATGAAGATGTACGCATTAAAGAATGCGACCTGCATAAGGTAGATGTACAGGTACTTTCTACTATTCCTGTCATGTTCAACTATTGGGCGAAGCCTAAAGATTGTTTGGATGTTTCTCAATTTCTAAACGACCATATTGCAGCAATTGCGCAACGTTATCCTAAACGATTCATTGGTTTGGGAACCATCCCCATGCAAAATGCCGAACTTGCAGTAAAAGAAATAGAACGATGTAAGAAACTTGGTTTGCGAGGTATAGAAATTGGCAGCAATGTAAACGACTTAAACCTTAACGAAACGCAGTTTTTTGAAATCTATGCAGCTGCCGAAGAGCTTGGCATGAGCGTTTTTATTCACCCGTGGAACATGGTTGGCACCAAGCAAATGCAGAAATATTGGCTGCCTTGGTTGGTAGGTATGCCTGCCGAAACTTCGCGCGCTATATGCAGCATGATTTTTGGTGGCGTGTTTGAGAAATTTCCGAAAATGAAAGTTGCCTTTGCACATGGAGGCGGAGCTTTCCCCTCGGGCATTGGACGCATAGAACGCGGTTTCAATGTGCGGCCCGATTTAACGGCAATTGACAACACAGTAAACCCACGCGAGTACATAGGCAAATTTTATATTGACTCGTTGGTACACGATAGTGCATTTCTGAAGTATTTAGTTGAAACCATGGGCGCAGAAACTATCTGCATGGGCAGCGATTACCCTTTTCCGTTAGGCGAGGCTGTTCCAGGCTCTTTAATTGAAAGTATGGAATGGAAAAAAAATGAAAAAGAACTGATGCTTCATCAAAATGCATTCAATTGGTTGGGCGTGAATGCAAAGGATTTTTCGCGCTAAAAAAATTGAAAATAATTATTGAACAGGTAAAGGTTTTTTGCTCCAAAACCAAGCAAGTAAGCCACCGCTTATCAAATGCCACACACCCCACATGGCTGCAATAATTGCCATGCCAAGCATGCCATTAAAGAAGGTAAAAATTAGTATTAAGCCCAAGCCCGAGTTTTGCACACCTGTTTCGAATGTTATTGTACGCACATCTTTTTCGTGCAACCCGGCAAGTTTTGCAATCGCATAACCTGCGAAAAGAGCTACTGCATTATGTACAACAACCAAAAGAAGAACCGCAGGTATATTTTCGATAAACACTTGCTTATTTGCCAATATCGCTGCTACCAAAAAAAAAGCAAATGCCAACAACGCAAAACGTTTGGCATAGGGCACAATCTTGCTGCTAAGTGCCGGACTGTAATACTGTAACAACATACCAGCAAGTAGCGGAATGCCTACCACTATAATTACTGTACTCAAAATTTCACTAACACTTAAATGAATTTCGCGCAGCAATGCTGCAGTGCCCGCATCAAAACTCCCGTATATCGAAAAATTAAGTGGCGTAAAAACAACTGCCAACAAATGCGAAACCGATGTTAAACCTACGGCAAGCACAGTATTACCTTTAGCCATATAAGTAAACATATTGCTCATGTTGCCGCCCGGGCAAGCACCTACCAATATCATACCCAATGCAACTGCCGGTGGCGGATGCAACACTTTAACTAAACCAAATGTGAGCAGGGGTAGCAGAAAAAAATGTACCAGCAATCCTACCGCGGCACTTTTTTTGTTTTTAATCAGGCTTGTAAAATCATCTTTTTTCAACTCAAGCGCCATGCCAAACATTACCAAGCTCAAAATTACATTCAGAATAATCAGATTATTCGGGTTGAAATGCACGGTACTTTCAGCAATGGGCATACGCTTAATTTTTTAGGCAAAAGAATCTTCACCTATGTGCTACTGTTTATTGTTCAGCTTGCTGTGTTTAATGCCATAAAAGAAATAAATCAACAACCCTAAAGCCATCCATATCACTAATCTAATCCATGTATCGCCAGGCAATCCAATCATTTGGGCAAGGCAAATCAACGCACCCAAAATAGGCACCAACGGCACCAACGGAGTTTTGAATGGACGTGGAATTTCCGGCTTTTGCTTGCGCAAAATAATGATGCCGATACATACAATTACAAATGCCAGCAATGTGCCTATAGAAACTAACTCGCCTAACAAACCAATTGGAAACACCCCTGCAAAAAATGCCGCAAAAACACCGGTGATAATTGTGGTTACATAAGGTGTTTTAAACTTAGGGTGGATGGCTGCAAATTTTTCGGGCAGCAAACCATCTTTTGCCATAGAGTAGAAGATGCGTGGCTGCGCCATCAGCATTACTAACACAACAGAACTCAAGCCGGCAATTGCGCCAACTTTTACCGGAAACTTTAGCCAAGCCAAACCCGAGCCGGCACGGTCAATAGCCAATGCTACCGGAGCCGGCACATTAAGATCTTTATAATTTACAATACCAGTCATAACCAGTGCCACCAAAATGTAAAGCACCGTACAAATTGCCAGCGAAAGCAACATACCTTTTGGCATATCCTTTTGAGGGTTGATTGCTTCTTGGGCAGCGGTAGAAACAGCATCGAAACCAATGTAAGCAAAAAAGATAACCCCCGAACCCGCCAAAATACCTATCCAACCATAGCGTCCCACTCCATTCTCGTCAATTATTCTATCTGGAATAAACGGAGACCAGTTTGATGTGTTTACATACTGCCATCCAAAAAAGATGAATAACAAAATCACTATCAGTTTTACAACAACTATGATGTTATTGAATTTTGCACTCTCGCTAATACCAACTACCAACAACAATGTCATCAACCCTACAATCAATATTGCAGGAAGGTTCACAATGCCTGTGGCTTGTTGTAATGTTGCAGGATTTACACCTGCAGCAGTCAATGTTTCAAGCAAGTTGGCAGTTGCGCCCTGCCAGCCATAGCCAATGTTCAATCTGTTTGCAATTTCCAGCGGCACTTCAATCAGTTTGCTGCCCGTAGAAGCAGCCCATTGCACAGGAAAATTTACACCACAATCTCGTAAAAAACTTACTACATAACCGCTCCAACCCACTGCTACAGTAGATGCACCAAAAAGGTATTCTAAAATCAAATCCCAGCCAATAATCCAAGCAATAAACTCACCTAAAGTAGAGTAGGCATAAGTGTAAGCACTGCCACTTACAGGAATCATAGCTGCATATTCCGCATAGCACAAACCTGCAAACGCACAGCCTAAACCCGACAACACAAATGATAACGCAAGTGCAGGACCCGCATGATTAGCTGCCGCTGTACCTGTAAGTACAAAAATACCGGTACCAATAATTGCACCTATACCTAACGAGATTAAATTATTAGCGGTTAATGTGCGCTTCATCGAATTATCGGGCGCAGAGAGGGGCTTGGTTGCCCACAATTTATTTGTCATTGAACGGTTGTTTTTGCGAAGATGAAAAAATAATGCACAAAATAATTGTGTTCGTCAAAACCATTCAAAAAGAGCACCGCAATGTTGTAATCAATACAAATACTTTACATTCGTTTTAAGAGCATTAGCAATTGCAAATGCAGTATGTTTTAGAAAAAAATAGCATGAAAACTCTTACAGGAAAAGTAGTATGGCTCACTGGTGCATCATCGGGTATTGGCGAGGCGCTGGCAATAGAATTAGCAAAGGAAGGTTGCAAACTTATACTTTCTGCAAGGCGCAAAAACGAATTACAACGAGTGCAAAAATTGGCTGAACTTTCGGACGAAAATTGTTTGCTGCTACCCTTAGACTTAGAGCAATATCATGATTTTGAAAATCTCAAGAATATTGCCCTGCAAAAATTCAACCGAATAGATGTGTTAGTTAATAATGCCGGCATCAGCCAGCGTTCATTAGCCATAGAAACTTCAATTGAAGTAGATAAGCGATTGATGGAGGTAAACTACATTGGCACGGTGACACTTACAAAAACGCTTTTGCCACATTTCATAAAAAACAAAAGTGGGTTAATTGTAACTGTAACCAGTGCCGTAGGTAAAATACCTTCGCCATGGCGCAGCAGCTATGCAGCAGCAAAGCACGCACTGCATGGATTTTTCGATTCACTGCGCGCAGAATGTTACCAAGATGGTTTAAGAGTATTGTTGGTATGCCCGGGTTTTGTGGCAACCAATGTTTCGGTGAATGCACTTACAGGTAATGGTGAAACCACAGGTAAAATGGATGCTGCAACAGCAAAAGGAATTTCGGCAAAAAAATGTGCACAAGGAATTGTTGCGGCCATGAAAGCGGAAAAACAAGAAGTTGTAATAGGCGGCATTAAAGAAAAATTCGGTGTGTGGACGAAACGGCATTTTCCACTTTTGTTTTCAGTAATGATTAGAAAAATGGCAGTGCGCTGATTACAGTTCCCTTTCCATCAGGTAGTGCGGAATATTAACTTCGAAAAATTCTGCACCTACAACTTTGTAACCCATGCTTTCATAAAATGGCACAGCCGTTTTGCGGGCATGGCAAAACATTATTTTGCGAGCTTGACCACGGGCATGTTCGTGGCTTGCAGCAACTAATATTTTTCCAAAACCTTGTCCCTGAAAATTAGGGCTAACAGCCACTTGTCGCATTTTCATTCTTTCATCTGCACATTCTGTTAATGTGAGGCATGCAACTAAAATTTCTTCTTGTATTAAACCAAAATGCGTATCGGCCTTATCCTTTTTTAACTCATCAGCCGTAAACTTTAAACCCAACGGAGTACGCAACACATCGGTGCGTAACTGCAATGCTTTACTGTACATATCGTCCGCAGTATTAAAAACAATTATTTGCATACACACTTTATCGTTACAAAAGTAAAATCTATAATCACAGTTCGGATGTATGGAAAAACTATATTTGGTGCGTTGATATGAAGATTGACAATCGAATTACTTCCTATTTTTTATCGGGTTATAACTTCAATAACGATTACGAAAAACAGAAATCTCAGTCGCTGCTTTTTATAGCCGTAACCATGATGGTTTTCTTTTTTGTAATTGGTCTTATGCAACAGAGCGCCAATATGGGCAACCTGATTTTGCTGGGCAACATTGTTGGCATTGCCGGCACTTTTCTCACATTGTTTTTAATAAAACAAGGCAAAATAGTTTGGGCAGGCGATGCACTTGTGGTTACCTGTTTGGTTGTAATTGGCGTTGCAGACTTGTATGAAGATTGGGTATCGCGCAATCAACAAACGCAATACAAGTTGTATGTTTCGCTTGTGGCATTGGTAGGCACCTACATTTTGTGCCTTTCGTTTATTCGCGATAGAGAAAAGATTTTTCTATACTCATTTTTTGGCGCAGTTATCATGAGCATCCACGCAGTGATAGTTTACTATCATCCATTGCACACTCCCGAAATTCGAGCTGCATTGTGGGGTCATTACATTGTAGCATTGGTTGGTATTTTTTTAGCAGGCATTATTTTTAATTTCATTGTAGGCTCGCTTGATAGCCTGTTGGAACAAAATGCAAAAATCACCAACCAAATAAAGATTCAAAATGAAGACTTGGAGCGCACAGTAGCAGCACGCACCAAAGCACTAAAAGTAAGTAATGAAAACCTGCAAGAGTTTGCTTATGTAGTGAGCCACGACTTGAAAGAACCATTGCGAACAATCTCTGGCTTTGTAACCATTATTGAAAGGCGAATGCGGAAAAAAGAACAACTTGACCCCGAGTTGCTCGAGTACATTTCATTAGTAGTAAAAGGCACGCGCCAAATGGATGTTCTTATTCAAGATTTACTTACATACTCGCGCTTAAACATTGCCAACCACAAGTTCGACTTGGTAGATTTGAATTTGGTGATTAGAGATGTAAAAGACAACCTTACTGCATCTATCAGAGATACAAATGCAAAGCTCGAAATCAAAAAATTTTCAACTATTAAATCTGAGCGTTCGCTGGTGTTTCAACTGTTTCAAAACCTAATTTCAAATGCTATTAAGTACCGTAAAATAGGTATTACACCCGAGGTAGAGGTAGGCTCGTTTCAAAAAAACAACGAAACCGTTTATTATGTAAATGATAATGGTTTAGGCATTCCTCACGAATATTTCGACACGGTGTTTCTGGCATTTAAAAGATTGCACAACAAAAGCGACTATGAAGGTACTGGTGTAGGGCTTGCTATCTGCAAAAAGATAGTTGAATTGCATAACGGCAAAATATGGATTGAGTCGGAAGTTGGAAAAGGAAGTACTTTTTTATTCACTTTACCACAGCCATAATCAGTTGTTTTGATTTTTCAAAGACATATATCGGGTAACGTAGCAGCACGGCTGCTTTCTACACTTTTTAATTTTCTTATTGTGTTGATGGTAAGCCGCTCGTTGGGGCCGACACTAAAGGGCGAAACAACCTTGATTATCACTGCCATTTTCATCATTACATTTTGCGCCAACTTGGTTGGTGGTTATGCTTTAGTAAATGTAATTCACAGAAACAAAGCAGACACCGTTTTAGCTCCTTCGTATTTGTGGAGCATTGCAGTTTTTGCATTCTCATTCATTGCAATAAAATTTATCAGGTCAGAAATTCAAGAATATGCACTTCATGTTTCACTACTTGCGCTAATTAACAGCATTACAGGAGCGCATCAGGTGGTTTTGATGAGCCGGAGCAAGTATCATAAACATAACATATTAGTGTTTGCCCCTGTGATACTGAACTTTATCTTTTTGGCATCTTCATTCTATATTTTCAATCAAAAAAACATTCACTCATTTTTTGCATCAATGTATTTTGCATCATCGCTCACCCTGTTATTAAGCTTGTATTTTATTCGCAACTTACCCGATGCTAAACGCTTCAATTTTTCGATACAGAATTTTAAAACAGTTATTAGCTCCGGCATTAGATATCAAGCCGCAGAGCTACTGCAACTATTGCATTTGCGCTTGTACTTTTTTTTACTTACATCGCACTCCGAAAACGGACTTTACAACTTAGGAGTTTACTCGGTGGGGATTTCTATTTTAGAAGCAATATGGATTGTTAGCCGAGGTGTGGCAACTATGAATTATGCCGCCACTGTAAAATCGCCATCTGCAAGTTTTACATTAAAGTATTTACGCATCACATTACTTATTTCTGCCGTAGGGCTGTTAGCCATCTTTGCCATCCCAACATCATGGTATGCATACATTTTTGGCAGCGGATTTACGTATGTAAAATACAGTGTAAAATATCTTTTCCCCGGTATTGGCTTGTACTGTTTTGTGTTGGTATTGGGCAGCTATATGTTGGGAATAGAAAAATACAGTACAATGATTGCAATACACATTGTTGGCATTGCCGTTTCATCGGGTTTATGTATTGCATGGATACCTGAATACGAAATGAGTGGCGCGGGTCTTGCAGCAACAGTTTCGTTTGCAATTGCAGCCTTGTTAAGCATTATTGCATTTATAAGCGAAACGAAAGTTGGAGTAGCAGAGATAATTGGACTGAAAAGCGCTGTATAGTGGTTTGAACAAAGCCGTAAACACCTATTTTACAAAATTCTCATGTTGCGAAATTTAGTTTAAGTTTGTTAAAACAAATTTTCGCGACTATGATATCAATTCTACGCAACGCTCTCTTGCTGCTAATGATTGTTCCTTATGCAGCCAAAGCACAATACTTTTTAGGACTTAGAACAAGCCAATATGGTGGTGTTACAAATGTTGGCTTTAATCCGGCAATTGCTGGCGATAGGCACAGAGTAGATGTAAATATTTTGGGCTTAGGGGTCGGTGTGAAAAACAATTACATTGGTGTAGATAGAAGTATTATGCTCAAGCCTTCTTCCATAAACAGCGATGTTGATTTTCAAAACACCTACTTACGCGAACGCTTAGATGGAAAAAACAAAAAAGCATACGTTGGTTTACAGGTTCAAGGACCACTTTCGTTTATGTTCACTTTTGGAAAAAAATATGAAGAGCACAAAAATGCTATTGCTGTTACTTGGAACATCAACACTGTTACCAATATCAATAATGTAAGCCAAAAATTAGCGCGCATTGCATACTATGGCGCGGGTTTTACTGCCGACTCTATTGATAAATTTGACTACATAAGACTGAAAGAAAAAGATGCCGGTCTGCAACACATGACTTGGATGGATTATGGCATTACTTATTCCCGTGCCGTGTATGAAAAAGGCGACCATTATGTAAAAGTTGGTGGAACATTGAAAATAGTTCAGGGTCTTTTCAATGTTAACGCATACATCCGCAATGCCGAATTTCGCTACCAAAATTACGACACCATTTCAATCTACAACTCATCGGGAATCTTAGATGTAAACTCAATGGCACCAACAACTTTAGAGTTTAACAATGCCAATTTGGGAGGCGATATAAAAAACTACATATTAAAGGATTTGTTTAGCGTAAAAGATGGTGGCATAAGTGCCGCTGCCGACATTGCAGCAGTATATGAATGGCGGCTAAACAAAGACAAACATCAATATGAAATGGACGGAAGAAAATGGTACCATGTTGATAGGAGTATTTATACACTTCAGGCAGGATTTTCAATGACCGACTTAGGTGCAGTTCGATTTAAACGCTCGGAATACAGCTATGAGTTTGCTGCCGATAAACAAGATTGGTACATTAAAGAATTTAAAATAAGCGATGGATTGCAAAGCTTGGGCGATACTATTCGCAACACACCCGGCTTCACAATTCGCCCCACTAAAGGTAGCTACACAATTTTTCTTCCCACCCGAATCAACCTTTGGGTAGATTACAACCCTTTTCATTTTTTTGGGGTAAGTGCATTGGCTACTATTGCACCGCGCATGAACAAAGAGCGTAGTGTTCATCACGTTTCTACATTCACGCTTACACCGCATTTAGATTGGAAATATTTTGGATTGTACCTGCCACTTTCGTACGATGTGATGAACAATTTCAACTTTGGTGCAACAGCCCGCATTGGACCCATTATTATTGGCACACAAGATCTACTTGGCCTTTTTGGCAAAAAACATATTTACAATGCCGATGTGCATGTAGCAGTAAAGATTCCAATCTTGGCGCGTAAACAAAAAGACCGCGACCGCGACTTTGTTTCAAACAAAGAAGATAAATGCAAAAAAGAAAAAGGAAGTTGGGTTGCAAAAGGTTGCCCAGATCGCGATGGTGATGGCGTATTGGATACAGAGGATAAATGCCCAGATATACCCGGCCCGCACGAAACGCAAGGTTGCCCCGACCGCGATGGCGATGGCGTGTTAGACATGAATGATTCGTGTGTTGATGTTAAAGGTCTAGTGGAACTTTTTGGCTGCCCCGATGCTGATGGTGATGGTGTGGCAGATAAAAATGACGAGTGTCCAGAACAAGCAGGACCAAAAGAATTGAATGGCTGCCCAGACCGCGATGGCGATGGCGTGGCAGATAAAAATGACGAGTGCGTAGATGTGCCTGGAGATAAAGCACACAAAGGCTGTCCAGATAGCGATGGCGATGGATTGTATGACAATGAAGATGCCTGCCCACGCGAAGCCGGTCCTATTGAAAACAAAGGTTGCCCATACAAAGATACCGATGGCGATGGCGTGTTGGATAAAGACGATGACTGCCCAAATACCTTTGGTGCAAAAGACAACAGAGGCTGCCCGAAACTGGCCAAAAAAGAACTTGAAGTTGTAAAGTATGCTTTTGAAAACTTAGAGTTTGAAACAGGCAAAGACGTAATTAAAAAAGTAAGCTTTATCTCGCTGAACGGGCTTGCAAAATTACTTGCAGAAAAAGCATCGTATGGCTTAAAAATCGAGGGCCACACAGACGATGTTGGAAATGATAACAACAACATGATTTTATCGCAAAAAAGAGCAGATGCAGTTAAGCGATACTTGATTGGCAAAGGTGTGGATGGCAGTAAACTTGAAACAGCCGGCTTTGGCGAAAGCAAACCAATTGCCGATAATAAAACACCAGCAGGTCGTCAAAAAAATCGCAGAGTAGAAATGGCAATTACTTTTAGATAAAATAAATTACTCGCTGCACTAAATTAAAAAAGCCGCTGCAACAAATGATGTTACAGCGGCTTTTCTCGTTTTTTTAAAAAATTACTTAGAATCTAAATTCAGCAAAACCTCTCTGCCACCAACTATAGCGCGAATAACTCCTCCTTTTTCTACTCGAATAACTTCGTACTTGTTTTCAACCAATACCTTTCCTTGTTTATTTATCATTCCTGCCAATCCATTTTTGCGAGTGATAGCCCATGGTCCGTTAAAACCACTGATATCGCCATAGATATTATCAACAATGATTTTCCCCGTCATATCAACCAAACCTTTCAAACCTTTTTTAGTTGTGTATGCCAAGCCATCTCTACCAAAGCGACCAATGTGGTCAAACTGAGGTTTGATAAGTTCTTTTCCAGATTGTGTTACCAAGCCCGCTTTGCCGTTTTCCCAAGCCACCGCTACTCCTTGATTGAATTTTTCAATCTTATCGTACTGTTTGGTAACCTCTTGTGCATACATTACCACCGACACTGCCAGTAGTAAAATGGTGAATAATTTTTTCATATCGTAAGTTTTTATGTTTCGCAAAGCTAAAAATGTAGCGGTAGAAATGAAAGTATAATGCTTACCGATAAAAAGAAGCCGTATCAAATATGCTTTGATACGGCTTCTATGATTGATATTAATTGCTGAAAATCTATGCCACTGGCACAATAGTTTTTTTGCCTGTAATTTTTTCTTTAATGATATCTACCACCAAATACATTGCAGGCACCACAAGCATCGTAAGCAACATTGAGCTTGTTAAACCACCAATAAGCACCCATGCCAAACCGTTTTTCCATTCGGAGCCGGCACCTTTTGCAAGTGCAACCGGAAGCATGGCTACAACCATGGCAATGGTAGTCATAAGTATCGGGCGAAAACGCTCCATTGTGCCATTGCGAATAGCTGTAAGCAATTCTGTACCGCTCTCTTTTAACTGATTGATTCTATCTACAATAAGTATGGCATTTTTCACCACCAAACCAATAAGCATTATCAAACCAAGCATAGAGAATATACTCATATTGCTCATTGTTAATGCCAATGCAAGAAACGCTCCAACTATGGCAACAGGAATAGAAAACATTACCACAAAAGGATAAACATAGTTATCGTAAAGCGCTACCATAATTAAATATACAAGCACTAAACTCATCAACAATGCAATTCCTAAACTGGAAAACGACTTCTTTTGATTTTCTAAATCACCACCCATTTTTACTGTTACACCACGTGGTGGAGTAAGCTCTTTAATCTTTGCTTCTACTTCGTTACCCACTGTACCCGTTGCGCGACCAACAACATAAGCACTAACAACAAGCGATGAAATTTTATCGGTACGCTCAAGTTTAGTTGGACCAAACGATTGAGTTACCGAGGCAAATTGACTTAACTTAATCAACTGCCCACGACTATTAACGAAAGAAATGTTCAATAAATCATCAGCACTTTTTCGGTTAAAATCATCTAATCTAATATTGATGTCATACTCACTATCGCCTTGGCGGAATTGATTGCTTGTGTTTCCTGCCAAAGCATTTTGCAATGTTGCACCAATAATTTGCATAGATAAATTCAGGTCGGCCATGCGCTGGCGATCTATGTTTACTACCAATTCCGGGTTTCCGTCTTCTACAGATATTTCAATTTCGGAAGTTCCGGGAATGGATTTTACCAATGCTTCTACTTTTTGGCTGTACGAAATAATGCTATCGAGCTGCGTACCTTGCACAATAACTTGCACCGGTGCGGTTGTTCCGCCTGTAAGCCTTACTGCTTTTGCCTTTATTTCCACACCCGGAAATTCATTAAATAATTCTCTTTTTATCTGTGTAGAAAAATCGGTAGAACTAATTGTGCGCTCTTCTAATGGAACCATTTTTACATTGCACAACAAAGCATTGGGAGCCGATTGTGTTGTATTGTTTCCCGCTGTTGCACCTACTGTTGTAAATACATTTTGTACTTCGGGATGTTTGCGAATTAGGTTCTCAATTTTTATTGCTGTAAGGTTGGTTTGTTCAATGGTGGCATCTTTATTCAACTTAGCTTCAATAGTAAATTCTCCATTATCACCGTTGCTCACAAACTCTGAACCAATAATACCGGTTGTAAGCAATGCGAACGAAGCAACTATAAGTATGAAAACACCGCTCATTAAAATGCGTTTGTGTTTTAACGACCAATCCAACATGCCTTCGTATAATTTGCTGAACCATTCTTCGGCAGCATCGAACCATTTGAAAGGCAAGTTGATAAGTTTTGTTTTATCAATATGAACCACTTTTGTAAAGCGCGAAGCCAACAGCGGTGTAACGGTGAAAGACACCACCAAACTTACCAAAGTGGCAACTATAATAACTACCGAAAACTGACGAAGCAAGTCGGCAATAGTGCCTTCAACAAACAATATGGGAAGAAACACAACCACAATTACCAATGTGATACTGGCAACCGAAAGTCCTAATTCTTTTGAGGTTGCAATTGATGCATCCCAAGCAGACATTCCGTTTTCCATGTGGTGAAATATGTTCTCAAGCACCACAATGCTATCATCTACCAATATACCTACTACCAACGAAAGTGCAAGCAACGACATCAAATTCAAGCTATAATCTAAAGCATACATTACTATAAAAGTTGTAACAATAGAAAGCGGAATACTCACCATTACTATGATTGCATTGCGCGGGCTATGCAAAAAGAAAAACATGATAAATGCTACCAACACAACTGCAATAAGCAAGTCTTCAATTACATGGTTTGCAGCGTCAAGTGTAAACACCGAGGTGTCTTGCGAAAGCTGAAATTTTAAATCAATGTCTTTGTATTGCTCTGTAAGTTTTGCAATTTTTTCTTTTACCTCCGCTGCAATTGTTACGGCATTTCCATCGCTTTGCTTTACTATCGAAAGCCCCACAGCATTATCACCATTAAGCCTCGAAAGTGTTTTTATATCAGCAGTTCCATCTTGAATTTCGCACACATCGCGTATGTAAATTGGATTACCAGCTTGCGAATTTGTAATAACAAGGTTTCTTAAATCATCAATTGTTTGCAACTTGCCCGAGAGCCTCACTTGCAATTGCGAGCCATCGCTTTTTACCTTTCCTGTTGGAAAATCGAGGTTGGCATTTGCTATGGCTTGCGTAACTTGAAGAACCGAAAGGTTGTAAGTTTCAAGTTTTGCACGATTTACATTTACTCTAATTTCTCTTTTTGAATCGCCTGTAACATCTATTTGTGCCACTCCTTCCAAACGCGCAATTTCCGGCACAATGGTTTTGTCGAGCAAGTCTGAAAACTCGGTAGGGCTAAGATTTGAAGTAGCTCCAAGCTGCATTACCGGCAACTCATCGAGCGAAAGTTTATTTACTGTTGGCTGCTTTACACCATCGGGCAAATCGGGCAATACAGAGTTTACTTTTCGCTGCCCGTCTTGTACCGACTGGTCTATATCTGCATTATACTTCAGCGTAACAACTACTATCGAAACACCTTCCAGAGATGTAGAGTTTACTTTATCAACTTTAGCAATTGAGGCTACCTCGGCTTCAATTTTTTTAGTAACCGAATTCTCCACTTCGGTGGGTGATGCACCAGGGTAAATTGTGGTTACCGTAATTACCGGATTGGTAATTTTGGGCAACAATTCATAGTTTAAACTTGAATAACTAAAAAGACCAAGTATTGCAAGTATTGTAAAAACAACCACAACTAATGTGGGTCGTTTTACTGATATTTCTGTGATATTCATATTGTAATTTTTAAAGTGTGATTGGTTACTTTTTCACCAAAACTTTACTTCCTTCTTCTAAGTTTACCTGCCCGGCAGTAACAACAAATTCGTGCTCTTTAAGGCCGTTGAGCACTTCTACATTATTACCAATGCTTTTGCCTACACTAATGGTTTTAAGCGAAACAGTGCTATCGGGCTGCAATACAAAAACTTCTGCGTTTTGCACAGAGCCTACAACAGCCTCGCGTGGTATTGTAATCGAGTTTTTAACTTGTTGTGTTGCATTGTCACTATCAAATGTTGCAGTACCGTACATGCCATGTAAAACCTGATACTTTGGATTGTTTTGAATGGCCACTCCTACTTCAATTTTTTGCGACACATCTGCTTTTACATTGATTGTTTCTACTTTTCCTTGTAGTTGAACTCCTGGATATGGCTCGGCAGTAACGCTAACTTTCTGTCCGGTTTTTATGTTTGGAAAAACTTTTGGATCAATACGAACAATGAGATTCAGTGTGGTAATATCCACTATTTCTAAAAGTTGAGTGCCAGGCGCAACAAAACTTCCTTGCTCAATAAAAATATCGTTCACAGTTCCGCTTATTGGCGCTACAATCCTGAAATTTTTAGATTGCTGTTTCAACTGTTCCAAGGAACTCCTTGAATTTTTCACTTGCAGTTGTGCATTCTCAAATTGTTGCTGACTTACACCTCCAGATTTTAGTGCATTGCCGGTGCGTTCTTCATCGGCAATTGCTTTGTTTAAAGCCGACTGAGCCGTTTCTATCTGGCTCGAAAGCGATGTATTATCAACCACTGCAAGCAAAGTGCCTTTAGTAACAAACTGCGATTTTTTTACAAGCAACTGTGTTATTTGCCCTTGCGATTGTGCCGATAATTTTAAATCCTGTACAGCCGAAAATGTGCCGCTTTCCGAAATACTATTGGATATTTCTTGATACTTTACTTCGGCAACTTTCACCGGAATTTCATCAAAAATATTATCGGCAATTGCTTTTGCAGCTTTGTCATCAATCGTGTTTTTGTTATCGATAAGTTTTATTCCCACTAATGCAACCAAGGCTACTGCGGCAATGGTGTAAATGATATTTTTCTTTTTCATCTTTTGTTGTTTTAATTTTTATTGAATTGGATTAGTAATTATTATTTAGTGAGTGAATTGAGATTGCCATTTGCCTTCATCACATCTAATGCCGAAACTTTTTGTTGAAGCAATGCTGTGAGGTAAAGTGTTTGTGCGCTTTTCATTCCGCTATCGGCATTTATTAAATCTGAAAGCGAAGCCAAACCGTTATTGTAGTTTACTTGAACTGCATCGTAAACACTTTTTGCTAACTCATAAGTGTTTTTTTGGTTGTTTACCGTCTTTTGACTTTGCAAGTATTTGTTTACCGAATTTTGATATTGAAAATTAAGTTGCGTTTGTGTATATTTTTGTTCTAACTGCAATGAATTCAACTCTACTTTTTTCTGTTGCGCTTGTCTTAATTTTCTTAATCCATCAAAAATTGGAACGTTTAACGAAAGCCCAATTGCCGCGCTACCAAATGACCTAAGTTCGCCCTTACCAAAGCCATTGCCTTGTGATTGATAACCGTACTGTGCAAATCCGGCAAGTGTTGGCGCATACCCGCTGTTTATACCTTTAATTTCAAGTTCTTTAAGTTTTAGCTGCCCATCGTACAACTTCATTAAAGGACTGCTTGCGGTTGTGTTTTCAGGCAAGGTCAAGTCGCTACTTTCTGCCTCTTGAATTAGTGATAACGAATCGCCAAGCGGAAAGCCAATCAACACTTTCAAATAATCTATGGACTGTGCATAGCTGATAGCGGCATTAGTATAATCTGCTTGTGTGTTTGCCAAGTTTACTTTCAATTGGTCAAGGTCAATTTTGCGGCTCATTTTATTGTCGTACTGCACCTGCGCCACCACCACACTTTGTTCAAGTTTTTTAAGATTGGCTTCAATAACATTAAGTTGTTCGCTGGCAATAATTGCTTGGTAAAATGCAACCGAGGAGTTGTAGATAATATCTTGTTTTACTTTTTCGGCCTGCACTTGACTAAGGTTTTTTGCAGCAGAAGTTGTTTTAATGGCATTGATATACGACTGGCTATAAATCAACTGCTCAAGTTTTAAAGCAATTGGAATAGAATATTGTGTTCCAAACTTCACCGGAATAAAACTGCCCGGTGCGCCACCAAAAATTTCGCCCGGCAAAAGTTGTTGTTGAATCTGAAGATTATCAACAAGCTGTACCGAGCCGTTAATTTGAGGCAACCCTTGGCTAATGGCTTCTTGCCTTCTGTACTTGCTTTGTAAAATTGCTAAGTTTTGTTTCTTAATATCTGTGTTCTCCTCCAGCGCGTATTTTAATACATCCGAAAGTGTTTTGCTGTTTGCTACCGACTGAGCAAATACTGTTTCACCAAACAATAGTGCTGCTATTAAACATATAGCACTTGCGAATTTGATTGAGTTAAGTTTCATTTATTTAGTTTTTAACGTTTTGAATAATTAGTTAGTTCTGTAAAAAAAAGAACTATTTGGGCAAAAAAAATTTACTTGGCTTTCCACTTGCTTAAAGTAGCAGCAAGCTCTTTCGACATAAACTCTACAAAGTTGATATGCGTTTTTAAATGGCTGTTAAACTCTTTGCTGCTTTTGGGCCGCGCCTCAAGAATTTCTATTAGAATTTTATTCATGTTTGGAATATCTTTCACTCTATCAATTATCAAGTTTTGCCATTGTTCAAGATTGCACCTAAAGTAACGCTTTCTATCGCCATGCCTGGTGATGTACTCAATTTGACCAATCAATAGCAACTTATTGAGCGCGTTACTGGTGGCACTTTTACTAATACTCAATGTGCTTTGAATTTGATCGAAAGTAAGCTCGGTTTCATCAGCTACGAGCAACAAGCCTAATATGCGAGCTTCTACTGGCGCGAATCCCGATTGTTCGTGTCTTATTCCAAAACGCTCAATTAAAAGTTTTTGTTTTTCGTTTAGCTTTATAGTGTTGTTATCCATATCGCAAAAATTTTACATTTCAATTACACTGCAAATGTACATAGTTTTTTTAGTTCTCAAAATGCAAAACTAAACAATATTGCAAAAAATACTTAACGAAATAGCTTTCACAGCACTCACAATTTGACTTATTCGCAATAAAGTGAGTAGCTGCCAACAATAAATGCAAAGTATTTGCTACAATATAGCACAACAATAAACATTCTCCTGTTCGCACTCAATACAACAAAATCAACTGAATTATGAACTTTGTGTAAGAAAATGAAAAAGGGCTTTCTATCTTTTTGGTTTATGATTCCTGCTTGGTTGCGCAATCCATTTGTGATAACTATTTCAATCTTTGCAGTATGGATGTTGTTTTTTGATGAAAACAACCTAAGTGTGCAATGGAAAAGAAAATGCGAAGTAGCAGAGCTATCTGCAAAAATTGATTTTTACGAAAAGGGCATCAAAGAAACTCGCCACGAACTGAAAGAGCTAACTACAAATCCTGAAACTCAAGAAAAATTTGCACGCGAACATTACTATATGAAGCACGACAATGAAGATGTATTTGTGTTTCGCAAATTTGAAACCAAACAAGAAAAACCAAAATACTGGTGGCAGAAAATATTCAGTTAACCTCCTCGCAAATACTATCATTTGCTCCAACACATTTTAGTGGCTACGAGTTGCTGGATAGCGGTAATGGCTTAAAACTCGAACGCTTTGGCGACTACATCACCATTCGCCCCGAGCCTCAGGCGGTGTGGAATGCCTCGCAATCAATAAATACTTGGGAACAACAAGCCCACGTTCGGTTTATACCATCGGGCAGTAATGCAGGCACTTGGCGCAAACTTCGCTCGATGCCCGACAACTGGAAATTGACTTACAACAACGGTTTTCAATTTACATTAAAGTTGGCTTTAACCGGCTTTAAGCACGTTGGTGTTTTTCCTGAGCAGGCTGTAAACTGGGATTTTATAACCGAGTCTGTTACTTTGCTAAAGCAAAAAACTCCGCAGCCAAAATTCTTGAATTTGTTTGCCTATACGGGTGGCGCAACCTTAGCTGCAAAAGCCGCAGGAGCAGACGCAACACATGTAGATTCGATAAAGCAAGTTGTTTCGTGGGCAAATGAAAACATGCAATTAAGTGGATTGAAAGATATTCGTTGGGTAGTAGAAGATGCCATGAAATTTGCAAAGCGCGAAGTAAAAAGAGGCAACTTTTACAACGGTATTATTCTCGACCCTCCGGCTTTTGGACATGGACCATCGGGCGAAAAATGGAAATTGGAAGATAACATATTAGAGTTGATGGAAACAGTACAACAACTACTACATCCGCAACACCATTTTCTTGTTTTAAACGCTTACTCACTTGGTTTTTCCTCACTAATTCTTGAAAATCTTATTCAAGAAAACTTTAAGAAAAATTACTTTGCAATAGGCGAGTTGTATAATGTTGATGCATTTGGTAAAAAACTGCCACTCGGAGCTTTTGCAAGGTTAAGGAGTGAATAGACAAACCTATTGTACAGGTATTTTCAAAATAAATGAAACGCCTCTATCGCTATTATTTTCAACAACTATAACACCACAGTGCGATTGAATAATATCATTGGCAATACTTAGCCCTAAGCCAACTCCCTCACCGGTTGGTTTGGTTGTAAAAAACGGTTCAAATATTTGATGCAGATTTTCGGCTGGTATGCCGCCACCATTATCTGCAATTACAACTTCAACCTCTGTATCGTTTGACGATGTGCTTACTTTTATAAGTGGTATAAAAGTAACATCGCAAAGTTTTATCTTTTGCAATTCATAAAGAGCATTATTAAAAACGTTTAATAATACTTTTCCTATTTCGGATGGCGCAACAATCAAATCTGGAATGGTGCTATCAAAATTCGTTTCAACAAAACTATCAAAACCATCGTTTTGCGCTTTAAAACCCGATTGCGCAAATTGTAGATGTTCTTTCACAAGATGGTTGATGTCGGTAAGCACTCTTTCGCTTTTGCCTGCATTGCTATGTTCTAACATACTTTTTACAATACCGCTGACTCTGCTTCCATTCTTGTGAATTGAAACCAAATTGTTTTTCAGCAATTCAATAACATTCTTGCGCTCGGCATCATCTTCAAGTTCGTTTAGCTCATCCAGCAGTTCAACCGAAATGTCTGCGTAATTGTTTACAAAATTTAATGGGTTTTGAATCTCATGAGCAACACCGGCTGTCAACTGCCCAAGCGAAGCCAGTTTTTCTTGTTGTATTAGTCGTTTTTGCGCTGCCTTTAGTTGCTCATAAGCCTGCTTTAACTCCACATTTCGCAAGCGTTCAATTTCAATTTCTTTCTCTTTGTTTTCAATAGCCATTTGTGTTTGCAATGCTTCTGCTTCGCGTATCTTGGTAGCATTAAGCAGCACTTCCTTTTGCGCAGAATACATTTCAAACAACGATAATGCTTCAGCAAAACGCTTTTGTTGTTTGCGCACTCCTGAAAGTAACTTGAGGGTATCTTTCTCTTCGTTGGCAAGGTTTGATTCGCGTGTTACATCTATGGCTTGCAAAAGAAATGGCTCGGCTTGGTCTGTTTCTCCGGCAAATATTAATGCGTTGGCAATTCCATTAAGAGTGAGTGCCAGGTTGCGCTTATCATCGGTAGCTGTGTTAATTGCTTTCGCTTTGTAATAATTCTCTAATGCTGCTTGGGTGTTGTGTTCTTCAAAATAAACATTCCCTAAATAGAAGTAGGTATAACCAAGAATATTGGGAGCGTTTACCTTTGCCGCAAGTTCTATTGCTTCATACAAATGATTTTTTGCTACTTGATACTTTCTTTGCTGTAACTGAACCGCTGCAAGATTTGCCAACTGATGAATGACTTCAAAAGTATTTTTGACCCCACGATATTGAGTTAACGAAAGTTGATGATACTCTTCTGCTCTGTTACAATCTGCCTGAAAAGCATAAACGTTGCCGATGTTTCTATAAAGTGTTGCATTGGCTAAAGCATTGTTGGTTTTTTCGGTAAAGGGTAATGCTTTAAAAAAATGCTTTAGCGCAAGGGTAAAATTACCTTGATTAAAATATACATTGCCCAAACTGTTATGAGCATGCGATATTCTAAGCTCATTAGCCATTGCCTCGGCAATAACCAATGCCTGAGAAATGTCTGCGAGTGCCTCCTGAGATTTGCCAAGTTCATTATTGGTGGCACCCAAGCGTATTAAAGATTTTGCCAAGCCATCACGATGCTGTGTTCTTCTATATGCAGCCACAGCATTTTCAAAAGCAGCAATGGCAGCACGATTTTCATTTACTTTCTTCTTTATCAAACCGAGTGTAAAGTGTGTTTCGCCAAGCAGCACATTCACCGATTCAGACTCTTGCATTTCTATCAGCAAATCCATTGCTTGATTCAATAAAACTATTGAATCAGATTGCTGCCCTTTTGCATCGCAATACTGAGCTTGCAATACAAAAACCTGTGCTAATATCAACTCATTAGCTAAACTACTTGCTAATGCTTTGGCTGCATTAAAATACTTTACAACTTCATCTCCCAAAACATTATGATGAGAACATAATTCCACCAACACATCCAGCTTGTCTGCCCCGTTCAATTGCTGAACTTGATGTAACAAAGAATCTATTGTAGCTTGAGACACGCGAGTGCGTTTTGCTCTAAAAAAATCAACGTAAAAAATTAGCTACACCCACCACTTTACTTCTACGTATAAGCAATAGTTTGTAACTACCCGATGCAAGATGAGCAACCGATATGCTTTTTTGAAACGAGCCTGTTATCACTTTTTCACCTTCAACATTTATCACTTCTATTTCATCACTTTCTTCACCATCAAAATCAATATTTAAAACCGCAGCAGTTGGATTGGGAAACAATTTTACCTCTTGTAAAAAAGAGGCGTTTTGTATAGAAGCAATTGCGGTTGCATTCACTTTTAAAAAATTCTTGACACTGCTTTGTGCGCTATCGCCTTTTACCCAAAAAGTGCAGGTGCAATTGCCCGAACCTACTTGTGTATATGGCGTTACCTCCCAAATCAATTGAACGCTATCGCCTGCGGCTAAAGGCACTTCAGGAAAAACTGCCGGTGGTGGAAAGTTGAAACAACTATCGGTAGCGCATACTGTATAATCCCAACCCGACTCACCGTTGTAGCCTGCAATGTTCCATTTTACAATTATATCTCCGCCCGAAACATTCTTTACCCATTGTGTTACAACAATAGAGCCGTTGCCACCTGGTAGTTGCGCTGTTGTACTTAACGAATCGGAAGGCGAAAAAGCAAGTTTCACCGCGCCTTCGGCATTACAATTTATTGCTAAAAGAAAAACAAAAAACGAAAGTAAGGATGTGCGCATAATCAATAGTTTATTCAAATGTATAAAAACAATCGTTCGCGTCAGTGAAAATATCTGTGATATTGGGAGGTGTGCACCAGTAAAGATGGCTAAAGTGTCGAGTTGTTTGTGTATTCTTCTTGGTCAGTTGAATTGCTACTCTGCAAGAATAAGTAACCAGATAATCTTCAAATAATAAAGACTCGGGGGTAACTGAATGGTTGATTCGAGTTTAGATATAACAATCTCAAATTTTATTTACAACTTAACCAACAATATGATAACAAAGCAACTGATTGACTCTACGGAGGCAAAAATTTATCTTGATTTATACTTGCGAAACATTAGTTTTGGTTCATTTATTGCTTATGTGGAAGATTTAGAGAGTATTCTTACTCTACATACAGGTAAATAATTGGCGAGGTAGTTTGGGGTAACCTTTTCAGTAGCAAGACATAGTGCTGCACTTTGGTTTGGAATGCATGGGTAAAAATTAACTAATTTAAAAAACAAACATTATGAAGAATACAATAATGTCTTATTTTTCAAACCCAATTACAAAAATAACTACTTTGATACTTACGTGCGCGTGGTTTTCTTATAATTGGAATACCTATTGGGTTTTTGAAGATGGCGTTACATCTAAAAACATTAGTAAAGTTCTATCTGTGGTAATTATTGGATTTGCTAATCTTCAAATAATTTACCAACTGTTTTTTAAAAAGGAAAAAAGCAGTTCTGGAGTTTAGCACATGTACAACGTTTAAGTTAAGAGACTAACATAATTGATATGAAGATTACAAAAAAACATATTGATGATTTCTACAAAAATCCTATAGCAAAAATTGAGATACTCATTATTTGTTTCGTTTTTTCCCTAAATATCGGAGGCAAGTTATTTGACAGTGGATTTGAAGTTTCTTTCAAAAACCTGATAAGAGTATTAGCCATACTTTTAATGGTTGCTTGTATCACTCAGATAATTTATGAATCACTTCGTGGCAGAAGTGTTAAATGATTCATTTTCTTCGCAGGGTTCAGCCTTGTTTTCAGTCGAGGTTGGTAACAACACCAACCTCGACTGAAAAATATCAGTAACAAAAACTTATCAATACATTACAAATGAATCACCTCGCCAAAAGCTGCGGCAGTTGCTTCCATAATGGCTTCGCTCATGGTAGGATGAGGGTGAATACTTTTAATGATTTCGTGTCCTGTAGTCTCAAGTTTACGCGCCACTACAACTTCGGCTATCATTTCTGTTACGTTTGAACCTACCATGTGTGTACCCAACCACTCGCCATATTTGGCATCGTATATTACTTTCACGAATCCTTCTTTTGCACCGGCAGCGCTTGCCTTGCCCGATGCAGAAAATGGAAATTTACCTACCTTGAGTGTATATCCTTTTGCTTTTGCTTCTTCTTCTGTCAACCCCACACTTGCTACTTCAGGAATGCAATAGGTGCAACTTGGAATATTCTCGTAGTTAATGGGTTCTGGATTGTGACCTGCAATTTTTTCAACACATACAATTCCTTCGGCACTTGCTACGTGTGCTAAAGCAGGACCTTTTACAATATCACCAATTGCATACACTCCTTCCACATTGGTGCGGTAAAAATCATCTGTTACCACTATTCCTTTTTCGGTTTTTATGCCACACTCTTCTAATCCTAAACATTCTAAATTTGTGCTGATGCCGGCTGCCGAAAGCACAACATCTGCCTCTATTTTTTCAACAGTTCCGTCCTTAGCTTTTGCGCTTACTACGCAAGTTTTCCCTTTTGTATCTACCGTTTCTACCGAGGTTGCTGTTTTTATTACAATTCCTTTTTTCTTCAACACTTTTTCAATTTCCTTACTTACATCGGCATCTTCGCGTGGCAACACTCTATCTAAATATTCCACAACCGTTACTTTAGTACCAAGTGTGTTGTAAAAGTATGCAAACTCCAAACCTATGGCTCCACTGCCCACCACTACCATCGAGGTTGGTTGCTGTGCCAAATTCATTGCTTCGCGATAACCGATTACTTTCTTTCCATCTTGTTTAAGGTTTGGTAATTCGCGGCTTCTGCCTCCCGTTGCAAGTATTATATGCTTGGCTGCATAATCAGTTTTCTTTCCCGATGCATCGGTTACTTCTACCTTTTTGCCGGGCTTCAGTTTACCCACTCCCATCAGTGTATCAATCTTGTTCTTCTTAAACAAAAACTGAATACCCTTGCTCATTCCTTCTGCTACTCCACGGCTACGTTTCACTACTGCTGCAAAATCTGCTTTTGCATCGCTTACAGTAATGCCATAATCGGCAGCGTGGTGGAGGTATTCAAAAACTTGCGCACTTTTCAATAACGCTTTGGTTGGAATGCATCCCCAATTCAGGCAAACTCCACCTAAATTTTCTTTTTCTACTACCGCCACTTTCAAACCTAATTGCGATGCTCGAATGGCAGCTACATATCCTCCGGGTCCGCTACCTATTACTATTAAATCGTAGTTCATATTCTATATTTTGCGGGTGCAAGTTAGGGGCTTGAAAATACTTTGCAAGATTTTTTGAGTGCGTAGCTATCTGAATACAAACTTTAGTTAAGCAATGAAAACTGCCATTATTAGCATTTCTTACCGATTCTGCTATTTTTGCACGCCTTTTTGAAAAAAGGGCTTATTCATTCACGTTTATATTAAGCGTTTTAAAACACAATTTCATTTCTATCATGGAACAATTGATTTACGTTCTTCCTCTGTTTGGCGTTATCGCCCTTGCCTACATGGCTTATTTATCTTCATGGGTTACCAAGCAAGATGCAGGTGATGCCAAAATGAGCGGCATCGCTCAAAACATTGCAGAAGGAGCAATGGCATTTTTGAAAGCCGAATATAGAATTTTGGCAATTTATGTTGTATTGGCAGGTGCAGCGTTAGGAGTGCTTTCTCAAGTTCCAAAAGTAGCTATTCATTCAAGTTTCTTGATAGTAGTAGCTTTCGTTATAGGCTGTTTCTTTTCTGCATTGGCTGGTTTTTTGGGTATGCGCATTGCTACTAAAGCAAACGTTCGCACTACACAAGCTGCCAAAACATCACTTTCAAAAGCATTAAAAGTTTCGTTTGGTGGTGGAACGGTAATGGGCTTAGGCGTTGCAGGCTTGGCAGTGTTAGGCTTGAGTGCCTTGTTTGTACTGTTCTTTTTGCAATTCATGGGTGGCGACTTTGCAAATGGTGGCGGCTACGATGGCATGACTAAAGTATTGGAAGTGTTGGCTGGTTTCTCGCTGGGTGCAGAATCTATTGCATTGTTTGCACGTGTAGGAGGTGGCATTTACACCAAAGCTGCTGACGTAGGTGCCGACCTTGTAGGAAAAGTAGAAGCAGGAATACCTGAAGACGACCCACGCAACCCTGCAACAATTGCAGATAACGTAGGCGATAACGTAGGCGATGTTGCCGGAATGGGTGCCGACTTGTTTGGCTCTTATGTTGCCACAGTATTGGCTTCGATGGTATTAGGCAACTATATTATTCGCGATAATGGCGGAAGCATTGCAGATAACTTTGGTGGCATTGGTCCTATTTTACTTCCTGTGGCAATTGCAGGCGTTGGTATTGTAGCATCAATCATTGGTAGCTTTTTTGTAAAAATTTCTGACACCGCAAAGGCTGATGTAAATACTGTGCAAAGCGCATTGAACCGAGGCAACAACATCTCTATGGGATTGGCATTGGTTGCTTCTTTCTTTCTTATAAAACTAATGTTGCCTGAAACTATACAGATGAGTGCTTTCAATGCAGGCGAGTTTAGTGTAATCAGCACTTCATCATTGAATGTATTTTTTGCTGTGTGTATTGGAATGGTAGTAGGATACTTGATTTCCATGATTACAGAATACTACACAGGCTTAGGCGGCAAACCGGTTCACGACATTGTGCAAAAATCGGCTACGGGTGCTGCTACAAACATTATTGCAGGTTTAGGAACAGGTATGCTTTCTACCGCTTTTCCGGTAATTATTTTTGCAGCAGCTATTTGGGGTGCTTATGCATTAGCAGGTTTTTATGGCGTAGGTATTGCCGCTTCGGCTATGATGGCTACAACGGCAATGCAACTTGCAGTTGATGCATTTGGTCCTATTGCAGATAATGCCGGTGGTATTGCCGAAATGAGTGAATTGCCAAAAGAAGTTCGCGAAAAAACCGACATTCTTGATTCGGTTGGAAACACCACTGCTGCCGTAGGTAAAGGTTTTGCAATTGCTTCTGCAGCATTAACTGCACTTGCTTTGTTTGCCGCTTATGTTACACTCACAGGCATTCATGGTATCAACATTTTTGATGCTAAAGTTTTGGCAGCATTATTTATTGGTGGCATGATAC
>Ga0209573_1001033_pt1 | contig 47706 bp, 48 predicted proteins | sample TNRBio252014_DNA_FD_185870 | JGI IMG/M metagenome (GOLD analysis project Ga0209573, IMG submission 185870) | Wastewater treatment Type I Accumulibacter community from EBPR Bioreactor in Madison, WI, USA - TNR Reactor_6/25/2014_ DNA (SPAdes)... | ecosystem: Engineered > Bioreactor > EBPR >... | reverse complement strand
TCCCACCAGGCGAAACGTGCCGATATGCGGCTTACTCACATACAGTATCTCCTCCGGCGCGCCGGCCTTGACAAATTCCAGGAGCACTTTCCGACCATAATGTTTCGGGTCCTTGATCTGACTGTGCAGCTTACCATCAGAAAAGGTTCCGGCACCCCCCTCTCCAAACTGCACATTGGATTCCGGATTCAATATTCCCTGCCGCCAGAGGCCGAACGTATCTTTGGTGCGTTCGCGTACGCTTTTGCCGCGCTCCAGAACAATCGGACAAAGACCCATCTGCGCCAGAATCAGGGCAGCAAACATTCCGCATGGACCGGTTCCGATCACGACCGGACGCAAAATCGGCCTGTCTTTGGCATGAGTCACAAAATGATAACTTGTGTCAGGTGTAAGCGAGACATGCAAATCATCCCGAAAACGCTGAAGCAGTGAAGCTTCGTCCCTGACTTCTACATCCAGGGTATAGATGAGGACAATCGCAGACAACCTGCGCGCATCATATCCGCGGCGAAAAACAGTAAAGGAAACCAGCTCATCAGCACCGATGCCCAGTCGCTGCATCAGCCTGGTCTTTAGCTCGGCTTCGGAATGGTTCAGGGGGAGTTTAAATTCAGTCAATCGCAGCATGTAAAATATCCCGGATTAATCCCGGCAAGGAAGCCTACAAGATTCCCAACCAAAGGCTGGGCGGATGTCATTTTACCGCAAGTACGTTTGTTAAGGCTTCGAGTACACTAAAAGTCCCTGCCCCCCCTGCAATCATGCTGGCTGGAAAGCATGGCCATGCCGGTTTTATATCCCGGGCAATCCAGCCTTGATGTGCATTCTTATTTCCTGCACAGGTCGGCGCGATTCAACGGCCATCCACCGTAACCGTTTCTGCAACTGGCGTAATATGGTCCTATACTGGTCACACCGGACAGAGCGCCTGCACCCTTGTCCATCCCTCGACAGTCAACACGAATTGATCGTACTATTCTCTGCTCTATCCATCAGGATAGCCGGATCAACACTCTGCAAGCCAGATGCAGAGGCTACCTGACTTGCACGATTCGCATGCTTGGGGGAGAAATAACGTGAAAACCGTAACCATCATCCTGCTTGCTGCAGGAATTTTCATTCTCAGCGGGTGTACCACTCCTGAACCGGACATTGTCTTCCGGCCGGAAATCGATTGGAATGACGCCCCATCCATCGCCCGCGCTATCCGCGTAGAACAAAATACCCGATTTAAAACGACCATCATCCAAGGACCGAACAGCGCTTCCGGGACCCGTGACACAGCTCTGCTACGTGCCTGGAAATCGGAAGAACAAGGGAACATCACCTATCAAATCTATTTGGTGGATTTTTACGACGGCAACTGGCATGAGTATGACAGGGCCACCGATGCAAACGGGAATCTTCTCAGCGTCAGCCTGTACTCCCGGGACGACAGCTACTGCGATCCAGCGGCCTGCTCGCGCTATGAACAACTTGTCATCGAGGTATCCAGAGAATACCTGGAAAAAAACCAGATAGATGGCCTGATTATCAGACTAAGCGGACCCGGCGGGAATGAGGCATTCTTCCTTTCGCCCGCTTATGTCCAGGCATTTCTGTCTGTTGTCCGATAGCGGGAGAGGATCGCCCCAGGTTCAGCATGGATGGAAAACGGGATCTGACCGGATAAAACATTTGTTCGCTCCAACATCCCGATTGTCGGACTACACTTGCATTTTCCATACCTGGGAAAACCGCCCATGCACCGCATGTCCCCCATGCATTCTTCCAGCTCAAGGAATTTCAGCAAATTTCATTCTTGCAAGAATGATTCTCGTTTTTCGGAGCAGCCCCGGCGCCTCACGATGCCGATCATAATAACGCGGGTTAGGAACCATGGCGGCAAGTCTGGCAGCCTGCACGGCACTAAGCTTTGCTGCGCTGATATGCCAGTAATGGCGAGCCGCCGCTTCTGCCCCGAATACCCCATTACCCCATTCGACCACATTCAGGTAAATCTCCAGAATACGCCGCTTGGACATCATCGCTTCCAGCATGATTGTGATGATTGCTTCCTCCGCCTTGCGCCATGGGGTGCGCTTGGTAGATAAAAACAGGTTTTTGGCCAGCTGCTGGCTAATGGTCGAACCTCCTGCCACCACCCTGCCTTTTTTCAGATTCTTTTCGTACGCATGCTGGATACCATCCCAGTCAAACCCTTCATGATCGATAAATTTCGCGTCCTCGGCGGCAACGACCGCACGTTTCAAATGAATGGATATCTTTGCATAAGGTATCCATTGATGCTGCAACTCGGCGTCCGGATTCCTGCCCTGCATAATCAGCAAACGCTGGTCCATGAAGGAGCTGGTCGCAGGATTGTGCTTTACCCACCATGCAATCTGCACCAGAATCCACGCTTGGTATAACAACAAAACGAGCAACAGCCCAAGGACTATGCGCCATTTCCATGACCATAATTTTTTCAAGACAACACCTTGTTTTGGTTCAGGTCAGGCGTAGCCTGGAGATAACTGAAGCAGTATCAGGGCGCACATTGCGCCACAGGAAAAACGACTCGGCAGCTTGTTCGACAAGCATGCCGATACCATCTGCAAGTCTTGCCGCCCCCTGCTCCCTTGCAAATCGAAGAAAGGGGGTCTCTTGCCCATACATCATGTCATAGGCCAGCGCATCCGGCGCAAAGATTCCCGTATCGCCTACATTTTCATGCTGCGGCAGCGGCGGAAGCGAACCCGCAAGGCTGCTGGAGGTCGCATTAATTACACAATCAAATTGCAAACCTGCGAGCGCCTCATAACTACTGCCTCGAATGGAACCGCGGGCATTAAAAGCCGCAGCAAGCAGATGCGCTTTGTCTTCAGTGCGATTTGCCACAATAAGGATTGATCCCGCATCAAGCAGCGGGGACACCACGCCGTATGCGGCTCCTCCAGCCCCCATCAATAAAACCCGCTTGCCCTGCAATATAAAACCCAGGTTTCGTTCAATATCGGTTACCAACCCTACACCATCGGTGTTATCACCCATGATTCCACCGTCATCGAATTTTAACGTATTGACGGCCTGGGCCGACTGCGCACGCTTTGTCAACTGTGTAGCCAGCTGGAACGCTTCAAACTTGAATGGAACAGTTACATTCAGACCGCGATATCCTTCACCGCGCAACGTCTGGACTGTGTCACGAAAGCCTTTCAGAGGCGCAAGCACAGCCTCGTAGCTTAAATCCTGCCCAGTCTGGATTGCAAACTGTGTGTGAATAAGCGGAGATTTACTGTGTAGAATCGGGTTGCCAATCACGGCATATCGGTCAGTCATATTAATATTATAGCGTTATTTAGAATAAGTAATGAGCCCGTTTCCCGGCTCTGCCAGTGCCCCACTTTTAAATTTCACGTACAGGGTCCGGCGGGTTCAGGAATAATGCAGGTAGTTTTCCAAACAAAGAACCGTGGAATTTCCCGGTGAGGCATCAATGACAGTTAAAATTCAATGGAACAAACCCATTGATGGAAACTGAAACACCCGGCACGGAAATATCCCTGTATATCGATACCTTGGCCAGGATTCTGTTGATAAGAAATGAACATCTTGAAACACGTTGAGGCACACAGGATCCATAGAAATGGCTGGCTTCGCGCAGCCGTCCTTGGGGCAAATGACGGGATCGTGTCCACTGCCAGCCTGGTGGTGGGAGTGGCGGCTGCTGAAACCAGCCCAGAAGAAATATTAATGGTGGGAGTTGCCGGCCTGGTGGCTGGTGCCATGTCCATGGCTGCCGGCGAATATGTTTCTGTCAGTTCACAAGCAGATGCCGAACACTCCGACCTGGAACGGGAACGCCAGGAACTGGCCGCGAACCCAGTGCATGAACATGAAGAATTAACGGAAATTTATATCCGGCGCGGACTGGATGCCGAACTGGCCTCCAGGGTCGCTGCGCGGCTGATGGCACATGATGCAATCGATGCACATGCGCGAGACGAACTGGGCATATCCGACACAACTGCTGCACACCCGGTCCACGCGGCACTGGCCTCGGCTACTTCTTTTACGGTTGGCGCCATGCTGCCTCTTGCGGTTGTACTCGTGATGCCGCAGCCCGCAATCATCTGGTCCGTTTCCGGCTGTTCACTCCTGTTTCTTGCACTGCTAGGCTCAATAGCCGCACATGCTGGCGGCGCCCCGGTAAGAACTGCCGCTGTTCGCGTGACATTCTGGGGCGCCCTGGCCATGGCGCTGACCGCCGGCACTGGATTTTTGTTTGGAATTACTGCCTGAGGTTACACCCAAAAGTTAAAAATATGAATAATGAACTCTCCATAGAGCACGTTAGCAGCACCACTCATGCAATTTCATCGAACAATTTCATCGAAACCACGATAAAAAAGCCAGCTTTCCGTTGAATGGGAAAACTGGCCTAAGGGTTAAGACAGGCGGTCTGAAGCTTCAGGCCTCCGGATTGCAGAACGCTAGAACTTGTAGCTGACTCCGGCCTGGAAATTACGCTCTATACCGGGGAAGATCCCGTCCGGATTGCGACTGGCGATATATTGCCGGTCAAACAGATTGCGGATGGTACCGAACATGCTCCAGTGTTTGTTCAGAACATAATGCGCGTTCAGGTTAAAGGTCGTGTACGCAGGGATTACGCCTCGACGGCCATCTGTACTCTGGGCAACCGTATTTTCCGGATCTGCGAACTGCTCCGACAAGTAATAGGCAGCCAGACCTGTCCTGAAACCCCCGGATTGATAGTTCAAGGCTACGTTCGAGACCCATTTTGGTGCATAGGGCAGACGGTTGCCGTTGCGGTCTATGCCATCAATGATTTTAGTGCTATCGAATTTCGCTGTAGGAAGGTACGTTGCATTCGCATTCACGCTCCAGTTTGACGTAATGAGGTACCCCAATCCTCCCTCCAAACCACGGTTCATAGTTTCCCCGGCGTTCGTCACGGTCGCCCCGACACCTCCGGATTGAGTTTGCGGTATGATCTGGTTGGTGAAGTCCATCTGGAAAGCAGTGGCCTCATAGGTGAAGCGGTCCATTGCGCCACGCACCCCGAACTCGATGTTCTTGGAGCGTTCCGCATCCAGCTTCTCATCCTTGCCGGATGAACTGATCGCAGTCGCCACCATTGCCGGGGAAAACCCCTCATAAGCCCCGGCAAACAGCTGCGCCTGGGGATGCACCTGCCAGGTCAGGCCAACCCCTGGCATAATTTCGGTGTTGCGGGTTTTCCCATAGGCACCGTTCAGCTCGTTCATGCGACTCTGATCGTAGGATTCAATTCGCAAACCAAGCGTTGCCGCAATCTTGTCGGTAAAGATGAATCGATTCTGGCCGTAAAAAGCAAGACCTTCGGCTTTTTGGGTATCATCGCCAATCAACTCACCGGAGCGTGCATTCGGATTGGTTTTGGAAGCGATGGTTTTATTTTTCAGGGAATCGCTGTGCAGACGGAGACCGATTTCTGATTCGTTCTTGATACCAAATCCATTATGGTTGATATGCAGGCGCGAATCCACACCTGCCATTTCGAAGGCCCGGTTCCGTCCTGTCATGCAGTTGGCCGTGCCGGTGCAGGGCACGAAAGTCGTGCCATCCGCGCTTCGCGACTGGACATCCCGGCGCCAGAAATCACGATTCAGCTGGCTCCAGTACACGACCGTCTTCAGTTTCATGTCGCGGTTGATTTCCAGCTCATGATTGACGTCGAATGCGTTACGATCCGTCAGGAACCAGTCATTCGGCGCCGGATTTTTAGTCGGATCGGACCGGTATTCATTCGGGCGCAGGCCGACATAAGACGTATTGACTTCGTTGTCATAGTGTGAAAATTTGACACCAACCCACTGGTTGTCACCAATTGCCATCCCGCCCTTCGCCACGATGTCATTCATCTTGAAACCGTTATTCCGGTAACCGTCGCCTCCTGACGTGATTGCACTGACGCCCCCGACTGCATCACCCGAAGCAGAACGTCCGCCGGCATCGATGCCGAGCTGGTAGAAACCATGCGACCCGGCTTTGGTGGTTACCCTCATGCCATCTTCAGGCGCCTTGGTCTTGTAATTGATGACCCCCCCTATCGTCGTCGGGCCATAACGCAACCCGGCAGCGCCCTTCAGCACTTCGATCCCTTCCATGCGTTCGATCCGCGGGCTGTAATAGGATTCGTTTGCCAGAAAAAGTCCGGGAGCCACGGGTACACCGTCTTCGAGAACCAGCAGTTTCTGGCTCCGGTTCGGATCCAGCCCGCGCATGCCGATATTGGGGATGAAACCCATTCCTTCTTCTTCACGGATCACTACACCAGGAACGGTTTTCAGCGCATCCTGGGTGGACAGCGGCTGCATGAGCTGCAGCTGCTCTTTTTTGATCACGGCAACTGCACCGGGCAGTTTTTTGATTTCTTCTTTTTCATTTGTTCCAACCACATCGATGCGAGGCAATTCAAATTCTTTTTTCGTATCGCCACCAGCGTTTGCACCCGATATACCAGCGCGCTTCTGTTCTTCCTGGGCATTGGCCTCAATACGGGGCAAATCAATCATCTCCGCCTGTGCCCACGCCGGAAAATTCATTGCCACTGCTACCGCCAGTGCCAGTTTTGACCTGGCCATGGGACTGGCATAGCCTAGCGGTTTGTTCGTTTTACAGTTCATCAATGCTCCCTCTGATTAACAATTCAATTGACCCGCCTCATAAAACTGTTCATGCCGGCAGGCAAAAAAAGCAAAATTTTTATATTTATAATAGTGTTAGCTTTTGCAAGCATAGTTTGAATGATATTGATTTGTATTAACCATGTCAACAATTTCTTGGGGCAGACTCCATTCGGGCAACACCAATAAATTCAATTTATTGCCGGCCATATCCACTCTTTCCGGAATGACTTTTTACTCAGAAATTCGGTTCGGTTATGAGCCGGAACCAGGTTGAATTCCATCCGGAAAAAATCCAGTCCGAAATGCACGAGAAATGACTGCATCAACCCCTCCCTCTAAATACTGAATCCCGGAACGCCATTCTGCGACGTAGCACTTACCCGATTCACCGGTACGACTTTCCTGCCGCATTCCCTTTCTGGCTCTGTGTCTTTTAGGCTGGATGCATCCTTCCCCTGGCTTGATGGAAACAAGGTTTCAAAACAGAATTACAAATAAGAATCACTATCAAATAAGTTGACAATCCAAATGATAACAATTATTATTCCACACAAATTCAGCAGACATAGATACATGCCGTTCAACCTGGACTTGAGACCAACAGGCCATTCCAGGAACCATACGACGAATGCTGAAACAGTTTTTGATGAAATGACAGGAGAAGAATATGAATGCAATGCTAGTAGGTGCAGACCGCCTGGGAAATATTCCCAAGCTGCTTTCCGACTGGGATATCAGCATCACGCAGCATGTCACCGGGCGTCATGCATCCGACCAACGCAAATCCCACGGGCTGCCGCGGGATACCGATCTGCTGATACTGTTCACCGATTTCCTCGGCCATAACGTCATGCGTCATTTCCGCAATCTGGCCCAGGCCGAGGGCATCCCCTTTATTGCCTGCCGCAGGTCGGCAACCTGTCTGGCGCATTCTCTGGAATGCTGCTTTAACAAAAATACAGATCCAGCCGCCTGTCAAAAATGCAGGAAGTGTCCATTCACGCCCTGACTTTTGCTTTCAGACAAACTTACTGCTGCCAAAAACAGACATAATCACTGACGCATTGCTGGGAATTCAGCAGACAAAGATTCCTGCGGCCTGTCCCCGGACATCCCCCAATTCACGAGCAGGCACCGCGTTACAACCGCTACCGGACCGGCAATTCAGACTAGCGGCCGCTTATAGTCACAAACGACAGACTGGTTACCCCGGCATGTTGCGCAATTGCCATGAATTCTGCGACACGCCCATAAGGGACTGTCTTGTCTGCTTCAATTTTCATGATAAACAGCGGATCCACTGCCTTCTGTTTTAAAATATCGGCCAATTGCGTGTCTGTCACCGGAACGCTGTCCAGTAATGCGTGTCCTTTTTCATCGACAACCAGGTGGGACGGCAACAGTTTTTTCTCATCGGTAGCCGCTACCGCTTTGGTCATGGGCACATTGACCTTGAGCGACTGTGGCGTAAGTAATGGCGCGGTAACGATGAATACCACCAGCAGCACCAGCATGACGTCTACCAGCGGCGTCACGTTGATCTCGCTCATCATCCCTGACTGTGAAGAATTGCTCATTGCCATGATAATCTCACAGTTTAAAATTATGCTTAAGCGCCAGCCGCACAAAATCGTGCGCGAAATTCTCGAATTCGGTTACCTGTACGCGCAGGCGGCGCAAGAAATAGTTATACGCCAGCACAGCAGGAAGTGCAGTGGCAATACCGATGGCGGTCGCAATCAGGGCTTCTCCTATCGGCCCGGCAACAACATCCAGACTGGCGGTGCCGGTTTCTCCAATTTCCTCCAGGGCGTGCATGATACCCCACACCGTACCGAACAAGCCGACGAAGGGAGAAGTTGACCCGATCGTGGCCAGTTCAGCCAACCCACGCTCGTTATAGCGCTGCATGTTTTCAACCTGCTGGCGCAGCATGCGCTCCAGCACGTCTTGCGGCGCACCGACATGTTTCAGGTCATGCTGTTCGGAATTTAAATTTTTTACTTCGGTAAATCCTGCCTGCGCCATCCGCGCCAAGTCACTCGAACCCTCCTGTGCCACCTCGGCTGCGGCCTGCCAGTCGCGTGCCGCCCAGAAAACTTCACTGAAAACGCGATTCGATTTGTCGCTTCTCAGCTGCCGCCACAATTTCAGCAGAGCAATGGTCCAGGTAACTACGGATAAGGTGAGAAGGAGTACCAGTGTGCCACTAACTACAGCCGAATCAACGGAAAATAAACCGCTCATATTTGATTGTCCTTCTTGTTCATCTCTAGTTGTCTTTCAAAGAAAAAACGATTGGAACCTGATACCACCTGCTGATCGCCACACCTGCCTGCCGGGCAGGGATAAACTCCCAGGTTTTCACGGTATCCAATGCATTCTGATCCAGTATGCGGTGACCGCTGCTCTGGGCGATATTTATTTTACCGCAGGAACCATCCGCCAGCACTTCCACATTCAACAACACCTTGCCTTGCAAACCCATGCGGCGCGCCGCCAGCGGGTAGGATGGCCGGGCATTCTTCTGATTATACAATGCCTTGAATACCACTTCTTCTGCCTCGGCTTTTTCCTTGGCCAGCTTCACCTCCTGTTCCGCTTTACGTCGGGCAGCTTCCGCTTCTGCTCTCGCTTTGGCCTCTGCTTCTGCACGGGCGCGGGCTGCTTCCTGTTCCGCCTTGTGTCGAGCAGCTTCCGCTTCTGCCCTCGCCCTGGCTTCCGCCTCTGCCCTCGCCCTGGCTTCCGCCTCTGCCCTCGCCCTGGCTTCCGCCTCTGCCCTCGCTCTGGCTTCCGCTCTCGCCCTGGCTTCCGCCTCTGCCCTCGCTCTGGCTTCGGATTCTGCCCTCGCTCTGGCTTCGGATTCTGCCCTCGCTCTGGCTTCGGATTCTGCCCTCGCTCTGGCTTCGGATTCAGCTCTCGCTTTGGCTTTCGCTTCTGCTTCTGCCCTCGCTCTGGCTTCCGCCTCTGCCCTCGCTCTGGCTTCCGCCTCTGCCCTCGCTCTGGCTTCCGCCTCTGCCCTCGCTTTGGCTTCCGCTTCTGCCCTCGCTTTGGCTTTTGCTTCTGCTTCCGCGCGAACACGGGCTGCCTCCTGTTCCGCCTTGTGTCGGGCTGCTTCCGCTTCTGCTCTCGCTTTGGCTTTTGCTTCTGCTTCCGCGCGGGCACGGGCTGCTTCCTGTTCCGCCTTGTGTCGGGCAGCTTCCGCTTCTGCTTTCACTTTAGCCTCTGCTTCTGCACGGGCACGGGCTGCTTCCTGTTCCGCCTTGTGTCGGGCAGCTTCCGCTTCTGCTTTCGCTTTAGCCTCTGCTTCTGCACGGGCACGGGCTGCTTCCTGTTCCGCCTTGTGTCGGGCAGCTTCCGCTTCTGCTCTCGCTTTAGCCTCCGCACGGGCACGAGCTGCCTCCTGTTCCTCTTTCAACCGCGCAGCCTCCGCTTCGGATTTTGCCTTGGCTTCTGCCTGAACCTTGGCTTCAGCAGCTTCCCGCTCTGCCTTCAGCTTTTTCGCTTCCTGCATCGCCTGAAGGCGGGCAAGCTCTGCATCCACTTTTGCCTTGATTTCCGCCTGTGCTTTAGCTTGCGCAGCTGCTTTCTCTGCCCGTGCTTTCTCCGCCTCTTGTTCAACTTTACGTTGCGCCGCTTCTGCCTCTTCTCTCGCCTTGGCTAAGGCAGCTTCCTGCTCCAGCTTGGTTTTTTCAATTTCAGGCGGCGCAGAAACAGGATTTTCCTCCGGCTTTTCCGGCTGCTTCACAGGTGGTTCAACAGGCAATGGTTTCGGTGCCGGTTTTGCAACGGGTGGCTTGATCTTGACGGGTGCCGGAACGGCAGGAAGTGGAGATACAGGAGAATTATCCGCCACAAGAGTCACTTTCATTTCCTGTGCGTGTTTCTCCCTCCCATGGGAACTTGTGAGCGCGGGATAAAGGACGGCCAGATGCAACGCCAGCACGATCGAAACTATAGTCGTTTGTTCAATCAGTTGCGGGGTGCGCGGCAGCACATGGGGTAATTTGTTCAGCCTTACCTCCACTGGGATGGATGACATGGGCCAGCAGAACCCACCGGAACACTTACAACCGCCGCATATGATGTCTGCCTGCAGATTTTTTTCATAGTTGCTACACTTGTCTATTGCCTACTTTCATTGAAACCCAACCCCATCCATAATTCTTTGGATGGACAATAGAGCTTTTCCCCTGTGCATCGTTATGATCAGACTGAAATGCGCAGAATCCTCGCACCCCTTGAACATCAATCTTCGTGACTGAGCATTTGGACATTAATTTCATCCGCATTTCCAATATTGTCCCCAAACGTCACAATTATGTGCATAGCCATAACCGCCAGCTATTTAACTTAAAAAAACCACTCACAAAGTCACATGGTTCCTTGTCGCCTGGCTTGCGCCTGATAGGCTGTATGGGGTTGTAACCCATGCCAGCATATCCCAAAAAGATATTCGGCTAGCAAAATCAATCCGTAACAACATCTGCTTCAAGTGCTACACTACTATCAATGATAATTATTAGCAATTATATTAACATCAAAATTCAAATGCAATATTCAGAAATTTCTTTTGCATGGCACATACTCACTTACTTTGCCTTGCAAACACAAAGTTTTCTGCTCAATATGCCCAATGCTGTCAAAAATGGATTTTCTGCAACCAGGTACAAGTAACAGGTTCACGCTACTTCCTGTTTTGCTGATTCTGAATCCCGGTCAGTAAGGATTCCCTGGCTTTTTGGCGCGACCCAGCATGGTTAAAATCCTCTATCTACCGCTGGATGCTAATTTTTCTTCCCGGTACTGCGTATCCATGATTCAATCTGAGCCTGCGTCAATCTACCGCTGAGCGCTATAGCATGCCCCTGTGCATTGTAAAAATATGTCCGGGGCAGTTCACCGTACCACTGCCTGTCTATTTCATAGCGCAGTCGCTCCGCAAAGCTGTCGGCAAACACCCAGGACTCCGCCTGTTTTAATGGGTATTTATGCAGCACTTTGGCAATCTCGCCAACCTGCTCTGTAGCATCGGTCGAAATCAGGACCAGATCAAGGCCCTGGTGTTTTTTCAACAACCTGCCAAAAATTTCCATATCTTCAAAACAGTAGGTACAGTCAAGGGACCACAGGCTGACAATGAAAGGTTTTCCTGTCCGGGACGCAACAATCTCCTGAAAACTGCCGCGCACAAAATGCCTGATTATTGGATCGGCAAGAACACTAACGAAACTGATGCCCAGCCACAGCCCCAACAGACACGACATGATTCCCTTTCGGGATTTCATTGTACGCCCCCCGCTAAACGGATAAAACGGAACCCCTCCGCTGCCGTATTCCAGGCAAGGTAAGGCTGGCTACCATAACCAGCCAGGAGTGGATAATCCGAAGTGTCTCCGGTTGAGGCAATATGTTGTGGAGCAGACCAACTTTTCCCCCCATCGGAAGAGTGCATCAGATAAACGCCGGTAACCTGCCCATCGAACTCTTTCCAGGCAACATAAACATGCTGGTTCAGGCTCAAAACATCCGGATGGGAAGCTTGCGACTGGAAATGCCCGAAATTAACCGGGCTGGAAAAATGCTTTCCCTGATCAGACGAATTTGCATAGAACAACCCGTGCCTTCCTGGAGCGTTGCTGAACCAGACAAAATGATAAATCCCATCTTTCGCGATAGACACTGCAGGGCCATGATGAGGACATGCATCCGCCTCCCAGTTTTCACTGCTCAGACGGACAGGCCGCAAGTTTCCATCTAAACGCATCATGGCATGATCACGTATGTTGTTACCAAAAATATTCCGCCAGACGATTACCGGAATACCATCGCTGTCCATTGACATGGCTACACGACAGCATTCACAAGAGTGATCGGCGACTTTAATATTTTTGTGGAAGGTATTTCCACCGTCTTCCGAAATGGCGTAATAAATCGCCGCTCCCTGATATTTTTCCCCCTTCTTCTTGGCAATTATGCTGTCACGCTTGTCGATCCATGCAATATAAATTTGGCTCCGTTCATTTACAGCCATTGCATTAAAACCATGAGTTATCGGGTCCAGGTTATCATTGACCGTAATGGGGGGAGAAAAAGTTTTTCCGCTATCCAGCGAGCGGCTATAGCGTATATGGCCGGCAAAAGGCGCTTCCAGGTTCTGGGTATATGAAACGTGAATGCCGCCGTTACGGTCTACGACTATTTTTGGCCGGTTCTCTCCTATTGCGGCCACTAATTCCGGCTCCGTATTAACAGCAACTGGGCGGGTATAGCTTTTTCCATGGTTGTCAGAATGACTCACCAGAACATGACCACCTTGTACATATGCTTTCCAAAGCCCGCCTTTACCATCCAGTGCAACGGAAACCGCCTGCGGTTTGCGTGAGATAGCAGCTTTCCATACTTTTGCTTTATCGGACGCATGACTGGAGCTATGCTCTGCATGATCTGCCGCGCTACATAATCCGCTGGTTGCAATGCAGGCAATCCACAGCAGAATTCTGCAACTATTGCCAAACTGTCGTTCTACCCGATTCCACGCCCGGCCAACAATGGATTTGTTCATGGTGTTATCCGAACACCGGACAAACTGCAGCTGTTATCGTGCACTGCGGACATAATACGTTCTATAAATTTCATAAATGCATTCCTTAAGAAGGAGAAATTCAGCTTGATGGAACAAACTTAACTGTGCGCGCGCGTGAAACCACGATTGAATAAAGTATTTTCCAAACTTTATCATTGTAGAAAAAAAGGGGCATTCGCAAATGCGACAAAGTGTCGCACCCTGCCCGACCCCTTCTTCATCGCAATCTCATGTACAAAACACATCCCATCCCGGCAACCTAGAAAGTTCCACGCACTCCCATGATGAACCCGCGACCTGGAAGTGGTGCGATTTCCTTTAGAAACGAGGTGTGGGTCCGCGCTTCCTCGTTAAAAAGATTATTTCCTTTTAAGTAAGCATCCCAGTGGACTCCCTGTGTCTTGATGCGATAGGTCAGCATGGCATCGGCAAGGGTATAGCTGCCAGTAGATAATTCACTGGATGCAACCCGGTCCTGCCGGAAGGAATGGGAAACATCGAATCTCGCACCGAAATTTCCAAGCTGGTAATCAAGACCGACCCCCAGGCGCAAAGGAGCGATACGTGGCAACGGCTCGCCAGTATCGCTGTTCTTCGCGCGCACGTAGTCGCCGCGCAGGTTCAGGTCAAGATTTCCTTTTTGCTCATAAATCCTGGATTTGCCTTCCATCTCGAAACCGTAAAATTCGGCCTTGACCGGACGATAAAATGCTTCTGTCAGATCTTCCTGCTTCTGGCCGCTCTGAAGCAGTGCAATATAATTCTGGAAATGATTATAGAAGCCACCAATACTGACCGAATTCAGACCCGAGCGCCAGCGCAGATGCACATCTGCGCCATTTGATTTTTCCTTTTGAAGCGTTGAATCCCCCACCACAAACTGGCCGGTCGCCACATGCCTGCCATTCGCAAACAGTTCGGCATACGTCGGAACGCGCTCGGTATGCGTCAGGTTTGCAGCCAGGCTAATTTTCGGATCAATGGAATAAAGCGCGCCCAGAGCTCCGCTGCTGGCGGTAAACTGGCGCGACTGTGCAGATCCGAAACGGGTCGTGTCCGGAGTATCCCCGGCCGATTCCACGGAGGCATGCTCATTACGTCCACCGGCAGTCAATTTTATTTTCCCGAATGTAGCCTCTTCATACAGAAACAGCGCCTTGGAATCTGTATTCACTTGCGGCAGGAACGCTGATTCACCCAGTGCAGCGAAATCAACATTGGTAAGCTGCACCCCGAACGCGCCGGTAAATGCACCCAACCGTGAATGAACAGCATCAATACGCGTATCATAGCCCTTGTTTTTGAATGTGGTGGCCACCTCCCCGCCCTCCAGCTCATTGTGCAGATAATCGGTATGGTTGTATTTGAATTTGAGTTCCTGCACGAACGTGTTCAGCTCACGAATTTCTCCTGCCATACCCAGCCGTTTACTGCTCATGTCAATCCGCACATCCGGTTCTGCCACGGTGCCGAAATTCGACTGCAAGTCACTGTAGGAAAGACCGAAATAGCCATTTTCCGAAGTGAGGGATGCGCCCACTGATCCGCTGTCGCTACTGGATGAACTGTTGGGCAGACGTCCATGGGGCTGTTCAACCTCGGGGCCATCCGCAGCCCGCTGACGGCTGGAGCGTGCGTATCCAGGAATTCTGAGATCATCGGTGCGACGCGAAGCGATATCTGCATGGATTGCAAACTGGCCGTTACCGGCTTCCAGCATGGCTGCACCGCTGCGTTCACTGGCAGCACCGCCAAAGCGCGGCTCGAAACGTCCCGTAACCCCTTTAACTGGTAACTGCGGTATACGATTATCCAGGGTATTCACTACGCCCCCAACCGCAGCACCTCCATACATCAGGGCAGCCGGACCACGTACCACCTCCACCCGATCCACCAGCAAGGGATCCACAGCAGTGGCATGATCCGGGCTCAGGGAAGAAACATCGAGCATCGCTACACCGTTTTGCAGAATTCGTATGCGATCGCCGTCGAGGCCGCGTATTATAGGTCGGCTTGAGTTCGGACCGAAATAGGTCGAGCTGATGCCAGGAAGTTTGGAAAGCGTTTCCCCTAGCGTAGCTTCCTGCCGGAACAGCAGGTCTTTTTCCGTGAGTACGGAAACCGGCAACACAAGGTCGAGCAGGGCGCTACCCATAGGGCTGGCGGTCACAACAACCGGTGGCAGAACCCCGACTGAGCCATCCACAGCTGGAATGACAACTCCGGTTTCCGGGAAACGAGATGTATCATGCAGGGTGCTGGCATGAGCATCCAGTGCATGAGGATCATTTTGATGATCTTGCCGCTCCTGGCTCTTCATCCCAGCAGTATCCATGGCCGCTTTTCCAGGTTGCAATGATTCACCAGCGGCTTTGAGCTGTGCTGCACCCGAAGGTACATTGACCTCAACATCCGTATTTTTCCCTATATGGATTGTCTGTTCAAAAATCTGAACAGGGACAGCGTCCATTCTTTTTTGTACTTCCAATCTCAGATCGCCTTCAACGACCGTCTTCTCCAGCGGGCAGGCACCGGTATATTCGTCATTGATGAACACATCGGCCCCCTTGTCCTCCTCTACACAGGATACTTTCAGCATTGGGTCAACTGCATACGCCTTGCCGCATTCCGCAAGGGCAAAAATTATCAGAAACATTAGACAGACAAACATTCTAGTCGCAGAATGCACAGGTAGTGGAGCACAGCGTACTGTGCTCCACAAGAGGGGCGTAACCATAACAATTCTCCAAAAAAATGGCATTGCCCCGCAAACAGCGGGGAATATCAGGCGATTTTCTGGAGAAGCCCGGGCGGGCCGCGCGCGATGGCAGTAACAGGCTGGACGGAAGCAAATGCAACCACTCTGGACTGCACCGTTCCGCTCGGCAGAAGAATAACGGTAAAAGGAGAAAGCGAACTGCCGATTGCGCTGCCGATCTGGGTGTAGGCCGCACAATACCCGCATGCCGATGAATGCGGGGCATGCTTGTCCTGTTGCTGACCCTGTTCAACAGCCACATGATTCAAAACGTGCACGAACCCTGATTGCTGGGCAAATAACAGCAGAAAGGTTAACAGCAGAGGGAAGAGTGCACGATAATGTCGCATCATGAGCCGAACATTAGCAAAATTTGGATGATGCTGCAAGATAGAGGCCATTTACTGCAGGCGGAGAAAATATTTGGCATTTATACAACACATGGAATCCTGCGGATCCAGAAAAACATGGCAATATTCATATGCGCCCCATTCACAGCCAACAGCCCCTGCCGTTCCTGCAGCAATACCCGGTCAAAAATATTGATATTTTTTCAGCCAGAACAATCGATGCAACATCCTCACATTTTCAATATGTTATAATAACATTATCCATTTCATACAGCGAAAGAAAGTTCTGAAACAGAACATATAACCTGGCACCACTTTCCTGCCGAAAGGAACCAGAGGGAATCACGACCGGTAAAACCGGGATGCATAGCTTGAGCACCGCATGATATTCTTGTGTTTGCGGCTATCGGGATAACGACTATAATGAATCCCAGATTACTACTCTTAACTTAACTACAATTATTTCCCAGCCAGATTCATGTTTTCTTCCAGACCCATATCCTTATCCAGAGTGTTTATTTTGCTTGCCGGCCTTGCGCTGGCCGGATCCGTTTTAAGCCAGGATATGGGTTACGCGAGTGAACCAACCTCGACAAACGGGGGAGAAGCCAAAAACACCAACAGTCCGGTAGTTCAGAAAACAAGAAACCCGAGGGATCCGCTGGAAGACTTTAACCGGAGCATGTACCAATTTAATGAAGGAGTGGACAAGGCCATTTTCAAACCCCTGGCAAAAACCTACAACTACATTCTGCCCGAACCCGCACGGAAAATGGTATCCAATTTTTTTGGGAATTTATTTGACATTCGCACCACTATTAACGACTTGCTGCAACTGAAATTTGAACAAGCTGCAAACGATGCCGGGCGTGTGATCATTAATTCGACCTTCGGCGTTCTAGGTCTTTTTGATGTTGCCGATCACCTTGAGAAACATGACGAAGACTTCGGACAGACTCTCGGATACTGGGGAGTGGGAAGCGGACCTTATTTGGTTCTACCCATCCTGGGTCCAGGAAATATCCGCGACACCGCCGGTCTGGCGGTGGACTTTTCCACCAATCTCAACCCAATTGGCTGGCTTGACAATGTCGCTGTACGTAACTCGATGTATGGAACATTGTCGGTCGATATGCGCGCAGATTTACTGGATGACGAAAACATACTTGAAGAAGTCGCAATTGACCGCTATGCCTTTATCCGTGATGCCTATATGCAGCGACGTCAAAACCTGGTCTATGACGGTGATCCTCCCCGAGAGAAATTCGATGACGAGGAATTCGACGACGAAGAGGAAAATGCACAGTCCGGCACCTCTACCCAAACGGATTCTTCCAGTAACGGCCAAGAATCCGGACAGCCTAAAGCTACTGACCCTGCGGCTGCTGACGTGTCCATTATTCTGACTCTGCCGGAAGAAATGAAACAACCTGCACAGCCAGCAACCACAGACGCATCTGCTTCGTCTCCCAGTTTTTATCAGACTGCCCCTTTAACCCAACCGGACAGATAGAACGGCTACCGCCAGATGAATGGCCCTACCTAGGCACACACCCACATCTGGCCCCAGACATATCGGGTTGATTCTTCCTTCATGGGGGGTCAAACACCGGAGGATTCTCCCTCTCCCATTCAACTGACAACCCCATCAGCCTCCTTTACGTAATGCCTCGATACGCTGCTCCAAGGACGGGTGGGTACTAAATAAACTTGCGATACGGCCCCCACCAGAAATGCCAAATGCTGCCATCTGTTCAGGGAGCGCAGACTGATCCCGATTCATTGCCAGCTTTTCCAGCGCGGCGACCATCTTGTTTTTCCCTGCCAGGCTGGCCCCACCTGCATCAGCCCGAAATTCACGCTGCCGCGAAAACCACATGACAATGACACTGGCCAAAATACCCAGCACCATCTGGGCAACCATGCTCGTAACCCAATAGGCCGGCCCATACTCGCGTTCGGTCTTGAACACCAAGCGATCCACCAGATGACCGATGATCCTGGAGAAAAAAATTACAAATGTATTGACCACCCCCTGAATCAGAGCAAGCGTGACCATATCACCATTGGCAACATGGCTGATCTCATGTGCCAGGACAGCTTCGACCTCATCCCGGTTCATACCATGCAGCAACCCGGTACTGACTGCCACCAAGGCATTATTGCGGTTCCAGCCGGTGGCAAAAGCATTTACGTCCGGAGCGTCATAGATCGCCACTTCCGGCATGCCGATTCCCGCGGCTTGAGCCTGTCTGCTCACGGTATCCACCAGCCAACGCTCTGTAGGATCGATCGGGCTCGTAATGATCTGCGCTCCAACCATCCGTTTGGCGGACCACTTGGACAGGAATAGCGAAATGATCGACCCAGCAAAACCCATGACTGCCGACATAACCAGAAGGGCGTTGAAATTAATACCGCCGCTTTCATCCAGGACTTTGTCAACGCCCAGCAGGCGCAGGGTAATGCTGATGACAAAAATTACGGCCAAATTGGTCAGGACAAACAAAAAAATTCGTTTCATGATGCAAATGTTCCTTGGGCTGAAAATATTATGAATAAGTTAATGTCAGTGCAAATCCGCAACCAATACCTCTTCAATATTGGGGATATAGACTACCGTTTCAAGAGGTAGGCACAGGTAAAAAATTGTATACTTGGATTCGACACGATCTCACCGGATAAATTCCCGTATGAGAATAAAAATACAAGCAAAAATCACTACAAAATAGGCATTATATGGAAGAAACGCTGAATCATCCCGCCGTTCAGGGCGGTTTTGCTCCTTTTTTCATCGCGCTGCTGGTAGCAGAATTACTGCAACGCGTACGACTAAGCGGTCTGGCAGCCATCGCCGGATTTGCTGTTACTGTATATCTGGCCAGCGACTTTGCCATGGAGCCACTCACTGCTTCACGCAAGATCGTGTTACTGGGCCTGCTCTCTGCTTTGCTTGCAGTGCTGCTCATGCGATTCACTTGGCGCCCCTTTCGCCTGGCACTCGCAGCGACAGGAGGGGGCGCAACCATATGGATGGCATTGCGTATACTGCAACAGCAGGACATGCAGAACATGCTGCTTTGGGGCGCGGGCTGTGCTTTGTATACTGGCTGGCTGATTTTCTGGATGGATACGATTCATGAAAACCCGATACGCGCTGGCAGCGCAGGAATGGCCCTGGGTATAGGAACCGGAGGATCTGCATTGCTTGGCGCTTCTGCTCTGCTTGGCCAGTTTGGCATGGCTCTGGGTGCGGCAGCCAGTGCTTTTCTTCTGCTTCAGACAGTCTTTAACCAGAAAATGCCAGGCGGACGGGTCTTCACCCTGCCATTATCCCTCATCTGCGGATTAACTGGTGGGCTTGCTGCATTAACCGCACGACTGCCATGGTACGCTTTAATTGTACTTGCCGTAATTCCCCTGGCTGCAAAAATACCCATTCCCGACAAAAGGGGAATCAGGCTGCAATCTTTATCATTATCCGCCCTCACCTTAACCTGTGCCGCGGGAGCCATTTATCTGACCTGGAGGGTGGCCGGAGCACCCCCGCTATGATTATTCGTGGAAAGATAATAGCCAATTGCCGGGAATCCCGCCCGCCCACACACCGCCTCAAATAGACGATTACCATATGACGGGTTCAGAAAATCCTGTTTAGCGCCAAATCTCGCCGTACATACTCCAACAAAAACGCATAGCCTCTCCTAATCCGAAGCACGGGTCATATTCGGAACCGCATTGACAAATCGACTGCCTGAATATCCTTAGTCAGGCTGCCTATGGAAATACGTTCCACGCCGGTTTCAGCGATTGCCCGCACATTTTTCAGGGTAATTCCCCCCGAAGCCTCCAGCTCAGCGCGTCCTGCAGCGAGTTTGACTGCAGCCCGCATGTGATCGAGATCAAAGTTATCCAGCAAAATTAACCTGGCGCCTGCACCCAAGGCTTCTCGCAACTGCTCCAGGTTTTCTACTTCAATTTGAATGCTTATTCCCTCAGAAGTATTACGGTACGCCTGCTCCAGAACTGGATGGATTCCGCCTGCAGCCAGAATATGGTTTTCCTTAATCAGCACTCCATCGAATAAACCAGCACGCTGGTTATATCCACCGCCCGTTTTCACAGCATATTTCTGCGCTACCCGCAAACCCGGCAGAGTTTTACGTGTATCCAGAATTTTTGCTTGGGTACCACATACTGCTTCGACATAACGACGCGTCTGAGTTGCAGTGGCAGAAAGTGTCTGCAAAAAATTGAGCCCACACCGCTCAGCGGTCAGCATTGCACGCGCATCACCGTGAATTTCGCAAAGTACTTGCTTAGCGGCTATGGGATCCCCATCACGAGCAAACCAGCGTATCCGGCAACCCCGATCCATGGAATAAAAACATGCGTCGAACCAGGCGGTTCCGCACAATACGGCATCTTGGCGCGTAATGACCGTGGCATAAGCTCTGGAACCAGATGGGATCAACTGGGCGGTGAGATCACTTCCGCCCACATCTTCATCTAGGGCATTGGTTACATCAGCATGAATATGATAGGCCAGTTCATGTTGATTTGTCATTGAGTTCAATCCGGGCACCTCAATAAAGTCATAATCAGGATATTCGCTTCCAGAGAGATTGGCAATCCAAGCCGCAACCTGGGCAGACTCAGTATTCCTGTATCCGTCTGTTGTGAATACAGATGAGCAGCCACTGAAGTAAATGCCTATTCCGGGAAATTACTCGGCCAGGACCCTGACCACTTTTTCAGGCCCCAGTATAGTTCCAAGCGTGATCGGGTCGCCCCAGCGCACGTGATATTTATTCTCGGGGATTGACGCGAGGGACGTAAGCAGGTTATTGAAAGCAATCAAATCGCTGGTCTCGAAGTATGTTATGAAATCAGCATCATCCAGCCCTGTGGAATGATAAAGTTTGCGTTTAATACTCCCCATATATTCCAAAGTTGACAAAGTATGCGCCTTCATTTCTACCAGCCTTTGATCAAAAGACAGATTCCACCATTCTGCACTTTTCTTGACCGGGATGACGATCGCGTATCGGGGAACATCACCCGTATAAGTTGCTGAGGCAAGACCGGAATACAATTCAGGCACCCGTTCCTTGGTTATGTAATTCAATGGCTTGGTCACACCAATCAACGTATCCAAAACCTCGACGTATTTCCCGATAGCTGTCTGCCTGAATTCACGCAAGAATGTCTGTGCCTTGGCAAGTTCAAGGGAATGGATACGAAAGAAGAAATCAGAACGCCCTCCCAGGCCTGCCGTTAAATAAACATCTACCAATACACTATCTTCATGTTTTTTAATTAATTCCATAACTCTAAATACGTAGTCCATTCGCTCGGATAAAGATAGTTCGTACCATTCAGGTAACCATTTGTACGTCGTAAATATTCCAAACACTCCAGGCTGAGATAGAATTTTCGACCTATCCATCTTCAAGGCTTCCGCTTTCTCATCCTGGGCAGTAACAGGCACCATGACCACCGCCATGACCACTGCAACCATCCCTGCCAGCAGATTTCTCAGAATGCCACCCGCTAAAAATTTATTCATGTTGTTCTCCTCTATGTAAAACATGTCTATAAATCAATATAAATAGCAACAAACCCTCAGATTCGAAACCGTCAGACAGATCAGGCAGACGCTTCCTTTAATACGGTTCTTTCCACTTGAATGCTGTGATTTCCGTCGCTTAACCATACCTGCCCATCCTGAATAATGCATTGCAATTGCATGCTGCGCTGAGCCAGCATGGCAATAGCACTCGTATTTTCCATTGGCAGGTTAATCACGCTCAGGTTCTTGAACCGCCCGAAATGACGGCCATACTGGGCAAACCACCTATCTGCCACATGTCCACCATAGGAATAAACGACCACCTCCCTTGAGCGGCCACATGCTTTCCGTACCAGTTTTTCGTCAGGAATACCAACGTCTATCCATAAATCAATTGCACCCGTAAAATCTTTTCGCCACAGATCCGCTTCATCATCCGCGGTCATCCCCTGGCCAAATTCCAGATATTGATCAGCATGCAACGCAAATGCGAGCAATCGCACCATTATTCGTTCATCTGTTTCGGATGGATGCCGTGCAAGAGTAATCACATGATTTTGATAATAATGACGTTCCATATCCGCAATTTGCAGATTAGCTTTGAAAATTGTTGCCTTAATAGCCATATTACCCTTGGATCAGCATACAACGATGAGATTGAGTTTCAGCGCTTCCGCTCCTGTAAATACCGCAACACTGAAGCGTGAACACGTTCCAGAAAACAGTATAACATAACTCTGCCCATAATCGATTCATCTGGAACAACCTTAATGGCTGGTCAATTCTATAGACTCTGCTCTACGCATGCTTATTCACCTAATACCTGGGAATCGGGAAACTGTCCCGCAAGCCTGGCAAGGAGACATGATCCAAGCGATCTAACCATGCCGTTATGAATAAGTTTACATACCTAGCCAGAATTAATCAATATATGCAGGAACTTTTCTCAAACGCTTGACCTTCCCCCGCTGCTGCTTCCCCTCAAGGCGCCGTTGTATGGATGTCCAAGTAGGTCTGGACTTTACCCGTGGTTTTGTAGGTTCGGCCGCAGCCCTGATAAGTTCAACCAACCTGTGCAGCGCATCCTGGCGATTTCTTCCCTGGGTTCGGAACCGGCTTGCTTCAATGATGATTATGCCCTCATCGGTCATACGCCTCCCGGACAGCCTGCGCAGGCGCTGCCGCACAGCTTTGGATAATTCCGGGCAATTTTCTGCATCAAATCGCAATTGAACAGCACTGGAAACTTTATTGACATTTTGGCCGCCTGGCCCGGAAGACCGGATGAAATGCAATTGAATTTGGCTTTCATCAATGAGCAGATTGGAAGTAATTGGTATCATGCAGCCATGGTAACAGGATGACCAAAGATACTGGAAGCATCTACATGCGCTATGCAGAAATCACCTCGATGCTCGCATCACCCAAAACCACCACGGAACCTGGACCTATTTTGCATGTCTTGCGGGATTCTGGTTGGCCGTTCACCCGCACTCGCCCTTGTGCAACCAGAACTTTCCCTGCACCGCCACTGGTGCACAGGCCAGCAACTTTGAGTAATTGGTTCAACTCTATGAATTCACCATGAAGCTTGAATTTGAATGATGGCATATACACACCTTAATGGAATAAATGAGTACATCTTTTGGAAATTTGTTTCAGAATTTAATCAAAGGACCGGCCACGTTCTCCAGCCTGACATCCGTAATGCGCCAGGAATAAACATGAAAATTACGATTACATATCATCGACTGATATCGTAACCCCGGCCAGTCATCTGAGCAGATACAAAAAACCCATACTTATGGGATCCAGATGCATCTGACAAATTCTTTTCAATCTAAAATTTCACCGCATGCTCACGTGTGGCATGAAACGCTATTTTCGGCCAGCGTTCCTGGGTAAGCCTCAGATTGACATTGTTTGGAGCAAGGTAAGTCAGATTGCTGGCAGCATCATAAGCGACATTATGTGACAAGTTCTTTTCGAAATCAGCAAGCATTCTTTTGTCATCACAGGATACCCAGCGCGCGCAGGTAATGTTGGTACCATCAAAAACTGCATCCACTCCATACTCGCCCATCAATCGACTGGCAACCACATCAAACTGAAGTTCGCCAACTGCACCCAGAATTAAATCTCCCCCACTGACAGGTTTGAATACCTGTACTGCGCCCTCCTCGCCAAGCTGCTGCAACCCCTTATGCAACTGCTTAATTTTAATTGGATTCCTGATACGAACGGAACGAAAAAAATCAGGGGCAAAATAAGGGATACCCGTAAATTGCAACAGTTCACCCTCGGAGAAACTATCTCCGATCTGCATATTGCCATGATTGGGCAAGCCGATAATATCACCGGCATAAGCTTCTTCTACCTGTTCTCGGGTGGATGCCATGAAAGTGACAACATTGGACACCCGAATTTCTCGACTCATGCGCAAGTGTTTGATCTTCATGCCGCGTTCGAAATGCCCGGAACACACCCGCAGGAAAGCGATACGATCACGATGGTTTGCATCCATATTAGCCTGGATCTTAAACACGAAACCAGAAAACTCCGGCTCAGTCGGTCCGACCACCCGTACCGTTGCATCCCGTGGCTGTGGCGCCGGTGCCCAATCCAGCAACGCATTGAGAATTTCTCGCACACCAAAATTATTAATAGCCGAACCAAAAAATACCGGGGTTTGCTTGCCTGCCAGAAATGCTGCATGATCAAAAGGGTGGGAAGCACCTTGAAGCAGTTCAATTTCTGATTTAAGTTGCTGTATTTCCATAGGAAACATCTCTGCAAGGCGCGGATTATCAATGCCTTGCACTACCTCAAGATCCTGGTCGGCTCGCTCCCCGCCTGCCTCGAACAGTAAAATTTCGTCACGCAACAAGTGATACACACCGCGAAAAGTCTTGCCCATGCCCACCGGCCAGGTTACCGGTGCACACTGGATATCAAGGACAGACTCAACCTCATCCAGCAGTTCAACCGGGTCGCGTGTTTCACGGTCCATTTTATTAATGAAAGTTATAATTGGCGTGTTACGCATGCGGCATACATTAAGCAGCTTGATGGTTTGTGCTTCCACCCCCTTTGCAGCGTCAATCACCATAAGAGCAGAATCCACGGCCGTCAACACTCGATAGGTATCTTCGGAAAAATCCTGGTGACCAGGAGTATCCAGCAGGTTTACCACATGATTTCGGTATTCGAACTGCATCACGGAACTGGCGACCGAAATTCCTCTTTGTTTCTCGATGTCCATCCAGTCGGAAGTTGCATGACGGCCACTCTTGCGTGCTTTCACCGTACCTGCCAGTTGAATTGCGCCGGAAAATAATAGTAATTTCTCGGTTAGCGTAGTTTTACCTGCGTCCGGATGGGAAATGATGCCGAAAGTCCGGCGACGTGTCACTTCGCGCGTGACTGAATCACGCCCGCCAACTGAAGTCTTATTCCCTGATAAAGCTACTGATCCTGTTTCCATAAGGCATGGTTCCAGCTAAAAAATGGTATTTTCAATTATTTATTTTTCTGGCGCAGAACACCCTTGTCCAGCCCCAGATCACTCCACCCCGAATGACCCAGTTTACGCAAAGTTTCAATATTTTTTTCAAATATTTTATCTGCTTCAGGAAATGCAGAAACTGCCTGCAGAACACTGGCTTCGCGAAGAATATGCAACATGGGGTAAGGTGACCGATTGGTATAATTTTCGATATCATCAGGTTGCGTTTCGGCAAACTGCCATTGCGGATGGAAACCAGCTACTTGCAACTCCCCCTCCAGATCCATATCTTCCAGAGCGGCATCAACCACATCCAGAAAATCGTTGTATTCGATAAAATCAGTAAGCACATGAGGATGAATCAAAAGAACGGTCTCGACCTTTTCAGCAGGTATTTCGGCCAGCATCTCCAGTTCCTGCATAAAATCTTTCAACAAAGACTCATGTGTGGCAGCATCGCTAATCACATATCGAATCTGATTTTTCACATGAACAGTGCTGGCGAATGGACAAAGGTTAAGGCCAATGACGGCCCGCTCCATCCAATATTTTGTTTCATCTATAATTTTTTCGTTAATTGTGCTATCCACCCCAGAAGCCCCAGAATATAAATTGATATCTGTATCAAGAAAAATTACTGTTACCGGCCGCGTCCACCAGAACGGTGGTATACGGGTGAACTTGCAGCCGGTTTAACCATGGCAGCCAGACTCCTGCCAGTACGATGCGCTTCCTGTACCTGCCCATTACCTTGTAACCTTCTGTTTCCCTGGACACGATTCTTTCCGGTGACAATAGGCTCTGCCCTGATGCGCGGGTCCGGCTCAAAACCGGCCACCTGTTCCACAGGAATGCACCGTCCGATCAACCGTTCAACTCCCTGCAGCAGTTTATATTCATCCACGCACACCAGGGAACTTGCCTCACCTTCGCTTCCCGCTCGCCCTGTCCGCCCAATACGATGAATATAATCTTCCGCCACATTGGGCATCTCAAAATTCACCACATGTGGTAGCTCGATAATATCGATCCCTCGGGCTGCAATATCGGTAGCCACCAGAACCTGCAGCTTTCCACTTTTAAATTCTGCCAGCGCGCGGGTGCGCGCCGCCTGACTCTTATTGCCATGTATAGCCAGTGCTGGAATATCGCTTTTAATAAGCTGTTCCGCCAGCTTGTTGGCACCGTGCTTGGTACGGGTAAATACCAAGACCTGATACCAGCCATGTTCCTTGATCAGATGAATTAACAGCTCACGCTTCCTGTCACGATCCACAGGGTAAATTTTCTGGCGGACAAGATCAGCAGCAGCATTGCGGCGCGCCACTTCAATCATCTCTGGGTTGTCAAGCAACTCATCTGCCAACAGCTTGATCTCATCCGAAAAAGTAGCTGAAAACAACAAGTTTTGCCGATTTTTTGGTAATTTCGCCAGGATTTTTCTTATATCACGGATAAATCCCATATCCAGCATACGATCTGCCTCATCCAGCACCAAAATTTCAATGCAGGACAGATCTACAGTTTTTTGCTGAAGGTGATCAATCAAACGGCCTGGGGTGGCGACCAGAATATCCACCCTGCGTTGTAGACGCTGTATCTGAGGATTAATATTCACTCCACCAATCATGGTCATTGAGGTCAGTTTCAGATACTTGCCACAGTTACGCACGCTGTCTTCTACTTGTACAGCCAGCTCACGAGTAGGTATGAGAACTAGCGCGCGCACTGGAGGTTTTCCGCTCAAGAGTTTTGCAGGCATGGAAAGCTTTTGAAGTATCGGCAGGGTAAAACCAGCCGTCTTTCCGGTTCCAGTCTGGGCGCCGGCCAGAAGGTCACACCCGGACAGCACTGCAGGAATGGCTTTTTCCTGAATCGGAGTTGGTTTTACATAGCCGAGCTCAGTAACCGCACGAACGATTTCATCGGACAAACCGAGAGCAGAGAAAGTCATAAATTATTCCTGGAAAAAAACGGCCTGCCGTCTTTCAGTGACGCCAGTCTAAGACAGATAAACATTGAAATCAGTATGGATCGTGGCAGAAAGACAGAAACGGATACCACTTACTTTTCAGAATTATAGCAGAGATGACCGGTCTTCCGTCTTTGGTTCTATAATTGAAAAACAGGCCGGATACTGGTTCTGCCCTACATTCATCGGAATATTCCATCCGTATATTGCCAACCGACAACCAGTTCCTTCTCGGTAAAAATACAATCCAAGACATCTGCCTGCTCAGAAAAGTAAACGTTAACTACGGAAATGGCCTGCATCCAGCTGGAATAACAACCATCACTTACTTGATCTTTTCTGCCAATAATTTTTCATATTTGGCCTGCAATTGCTCGCGAGTTTCCACATGGGCAGGATCGAGCGGGATGCAGTCTACAGGGCAAACCTCTGCGCATTGTGGTGTTGCATAGTGCCCGACACACTCCGTGCATTTCCCAGGGTCAATGTAATAAATGATATCCCCTTGCGAAATCGCATCATTCGGGCATTCGGGTTCGCACACATCACAATTGATGCATTCATCGGTGATAATCAGGGCCACGCGTTATCCTTATGTTTATCAGATTCAATATTTTTCAATCAGCTTTTCTGCAACCAGCGGCGAGACAAATTTCCCTACCTCTCCCCCAAAACGGGCTATCTCCCGCACCATACTGGCAGAGATGAACGTATAATGTTCAGCCGGGGTCAGGAACAAGGTTTCGACATCCGGGTGCAGGCTGCGGTTCATTCCTGCCATCTGAAATTCGTACTCGAAATCCGATACTGCACGCAAGCCGCGCAACACTACACGTGCATTTTGAGCTCGCACAAAATTCATCAGCAAACCAGAAAATCCTTCTACACGTACATTTGCATAACTGGAAAAAACTTCACGCGCCATGAACACACGTTCGGCCAGGGTAAAGAGAGTTAAGCTGCGACTTTCGGCCACCGCAACCACCACCTCACCAAACAGCCCGGCAGCACGACGAACCACATCTTCATGTCCACAAGTGATCGGATCAAACGTTCCCGGGTAAATTACTTTTATCATCAAATTACCCTCTCTCCAGTCCCAATAACTGGTAATGCACTGCCCCCGCCTGTGCGCGCTTCAATGCGTGCCAGCCATGTTCTGGCTCAAACACAGCTCCGCTTTCCAGATAAACAACGCCATTCTGGGTCAATTTACACCTAAGCAACGGAAACAATGCTGGCAAATAATCACTCTTAAAGGGGGGATCAAGAAATATTACATCGAACAAACCATTATCACGACGTACATATTCCAGCCCATTTTCACAACACAGCGACACATTCCTGCAACCCAGCTTCCTGCTGCTTTCCTGCAGGGCGCGATAAACTGTACGGTTGAACTCTACCATTACCACCTCAGACGCCCCGCGCGATATGGCTTCAAACCCTAATGCCCCACTTCCGGCAAACAGGTCAAGGCAACGCTTGCCATCAAGATCCTGGCCCAACCAGTTGAACAATGTTTCGCGCACGCGATCCGGGGTTGGGCGCAAATTTTCGGCATCAGGAAACTCGATCCAGCGGCGCCGATACATGCCTCCTATGATACGGACCCGGTTTATCTCCCGTCCCCTTTCCCCTTATCCGGATCCAGACTTTCTGGCGCACCAACGATCACCGTCGCCATTGCATCCGGATTGATTCGTCGCTTAAAGGCAGAACGGATTTGCTCACTCGTTACTCGATCAACATTAGCAACAAAATCATCAAGATATGTCAAAGGTAACTCATAAAATCCAATTACGCTGAGATAATCTACTATTTTCCTGTTGCTATCAATGCGCAACGCAAACCCCCCGATAATGTTTTGCTTGGAAGCCTGCAACTCCTTTTCTGTTATCCCCTTGTCGATAAAATCACGCAGCGTGGAACGAACTAGCTGCAACGCTTCATCAGCCTGGTGTTTTTGAGTTTGCAGCCCAATCTGAAACGCTCCAGGCAGTTTCATCGGTATGAAATAACTGTAGACACTGTAAGCAAGGCCACGCTTTTCACGAATTTCATGCATCAATCGGGATACGAACCCGCCCCCGCCAAGAATGTGGTTGCCTACATAAAGCGGAAAATAATCCGGGTCCTTGCGGGCCAGACCAGGGACTCCCATCAGGATGTGACTCTGCGTGGCGGGATGCGATATACGCTGCTCTACCGATTTTATTTGCATAGTCACCGGGGCAACTTGCGCCAAATCTCCGCCCTGTGGCAAATTATCGGTAAGTTTTTGTGCTATCCATTCCGCTTCGGTACGCGTCACATCGCCCATGATCGCAACCACTGCGGTTTTGGCCTGATAATGCTGACGGTAAAAATCTTCAATATCTGAACGCTGAATTTTTTCCACACTGGCTATTTCACCTGAAACAGGGAAGCCATAGGGATGACTACCAAATACGGACTTACCAAAGGCTTTTTCAGCAATGCTGTCAGGCTTGGTTTCGCTTTCCTTCAACGCCGCGATCAAGCGCGCCTTTTCCCTGGACAATACCTTTTCCGGAAACAAGGGATATTGCAACAAGCGCGCAACAATATCCAGAGACTGGGTTCGTTCTGCAATGCTGCTCAGCGTACGCAGGCTCACCCCGGCACGATCCGCATCAAAATTCATGCCCAGCTGGGCACCGATATCCGCCAGACTCCGTGCGATATCATCCTCGCTCAAGCCCTCGGCACCCAGATCCAACATGCTGTGCGTCAGCCCTGCCAGTCCGGATTTTTCGGTTGTATCAAAACTGCTTCCTGCAGCAAAGGTAACCGTCAGATCCAGCATCGGAAGATCATGGTTTTCTACAAAATATACCCGGGCACCGCTTGGTGCTTGCCAATGCTGGATATGAGGAGCCGCAAACGCCGATGAAATGCTGACAACCCAAAACCACAAAGCGGCAAATATTTTAGTATGCATGAATTGCCCCTTTAATCTGATTGTACCGTCTTGCCCGGAAGTGGCTGCGGGTCAAGTACTGCAATGGTTAATTGGTCATCCTGCAAATACTCGCGGGCCACATCCTGGACCTGCTGGGGAGTTACCGCCTGCAATTTTTGCAGAATCACAGGGATATCCTTGAACGACAGACCAATGCTTTCCATTTGTCCAATCTGCATCGCCTGATAAAACAACGAGTCAAGCTTGTATACTTCGCTGGCAGTCACCTGTGCCTTTACCCGTTTCAGCTCATCTTCGCTAACACCATCCCGCTTAAGCATGGCTATCTGTTCGCGCAGGCCGCTTTCTAGTTCTGTCACGTTTCTACCTTCGCTTGGAATACCTGCCAGCATAAACAGACTTGGTCCGCGTGAAGTGGAATCATATTCAACATTCACGGCACTGGCCAGTTGCTGTTCGCGTACCAACGCCCTGTTCAGACGGGCAGAAGCATTGCCATCCAGTATGCCGGCCAGAATTTGCAGGGCATAAGGTTGCCAGTCCTTTCCCATATCGCGCAACGTAGGCGCGTGATAGGCCATTACCAGCTGAGGAAGCTTTGCCGGCGCCTTGACGACGATACGCTTTATGCCTGCCTGTGGGGGTTCGCTGAAAGACTTGCGCGTAGGAAGACTTCTGGCAGGGATTCCGCCATAATATCGCTGCGCCAGCGCAAACACCTCGCTTGCCTTTACATCTCCAGCCACCACCAATGTGGCATTATTCGGCGCATACCAGCTTTTATACCATCTTTTTGCATCTTCTACGGAAAGAGTCTGCAGATCATTCATCCAGCCAATTACCGGACTGCGATATGGATGCTCCTGATAGGCAACAGCCATCAGCTTTTCATTCATTAAAGCCTGTGGATCATCATCCGTACGCATACGCCGTTCTTCCATGACCACTTTTATTTCCTTACTGAATTCTGCCCCGGTCAGATGCAGGTTACTCATGCGATCCGATTCAAGCTTCATCGCAAGAGGCAGTCTGGATTTGTGCAACTGCTGGAAATAAGCAGTGTAATCATTGCTCGTAAAGGCATTCTCACGTCCCCCTGCGGCAGAAATCAGCTTGGAGAACTGACCTACGGGCACTTTTTTAGTGCCCTTGAACATCATATGTTCCAAAACATGTGCAATACCTGTAACTCCAATATTTTCATCCATACTGCCGGCGTGATACCAGATCTGCTGAACAACCACAGGGGATCTGTGATCTTCCTTGACAATCACCTTCAGGCCGTTACCAAGTGTTTTTTCAAATATTCCTGCACTGGCTTGTGGCAAGGACATAAACAATACATGCCACAAAACCGCTAGAGCCAGCCAAAATTTTAATATTTGTGTACGCATTTTTTTAGCCTAAAACAACACATTCAGAATAAAATAACCATGACGGTAAAAGCCGCCGTAATCCAAAAGATGCATTATGCGCTATTTGGTTCTATTTCTGCCACATCGACAAATTTCCAGAATATGTTTGGTTTTTTAAAAAAAACTGCAACCGAGAACAAAACCTCTCCTGCCGAAGACTTATCCCAAAAAGCTGGCTGGTTCAACCGGCTTAAAAGCGGGCTGACGCGTACTGCCAATCAGGTATCTGCTTTATTCGGGCGCGGCGGAAAAATCGACGACGAACTGTATGAAGAACTCGAAACCATTCTGATTACCGCTGACGTAGGTATGGAAGCCACCCGTTTTCTGCTGGCTGAATTGCGTCAGCGGGTCAAAACCGAGCGACTCACGGAAGCGGTCCAACTAAAAGAAGCACTGGCCGCCAGCCTGATCAGGTTACTCCAACCACTCGCCCAGCCTCTGCAGACTAGCCTGCATCAGCCTTTCGTCATCATGCTGGCCGGGGTAAATGGCGCAGGCAAAACCACCTCCATTGGGAAGCTGGCCAAATACTTCCAGACCCAGGGGAAATCGGTGCTGCTGGCTGCAGGCGACACATTCCGCGCTGCAGCGCGTGAACAACTGATAGAGTGGGGGGCGCGCAACAATGTTACTGTGATTGCACAGCAAGGCGGCGATGCGGCAGCGGTAATCTTTGACGCAGTGCAAGCCGCCCAGGCACGCAAGATTGACATTGTGCTGGCGGATACCGCCGGACGCCTTTCAACCCAGAGCCACCTGATGGAGGAAATCAAAAAAGTCAAACGCGTCATCGCAAAGGCGCTGCCCGGTGCTCCACACGAAGTGCTGCTGGTCCTGGATGCAAATACAGGGCAGAACGCGCTTAGCCAGGTCAAGGCGTTTGACGATGCACTCGCTGTTACTGGACTAATTTTGACCAAGCTCGATGGCACAGCCAAAGGGGGAGTCATTGCTGCCATAGCCAAAGCTCATCCCATACCACTTCGCTTCATTGGCGTTGGAGAAGGTCTGGATGACATGCGCCCTTTCGTAGCAGAAGACTTCGTCGTTGCACTTTTGGGGCTGGACGAATGATCCAGTTCAGCAACGTATGTAAACGTTACCCAGGTGGAATTGACGTACTGAAAAACATCAGTTTTACCATTGGGGAAGCGGAAATGGTTTTCCTTTCTGGTCATTCCGGCGCCGGGAAGAGTACCCTGCTCAAACTCATCGCCGCCATTGAACGCCCCAGCTCTGGCAGCATACTGGTCAATGACCAAAACATCAGCTTGATCAAGGATGGAGCTTTGCCCTTTCTGCGGCGCAATTTTGGCCTGATTTTTCAGGATCACAAACTTCTGTATGACCGCAGCATATTCGAGAATGTGATGCTCCCCCTGAAAATCTGTGGGTTCGATCATCGTGAAAGCGCCAAGCGCGTACGAGCCGCTCTGGATAAGGTAGGTTTGCTGAATCGCGAAAAAGCCAACCCGATCGCTTTGTCCGGAGGCGAGCAACAACGCCTATGTATTGCGCGTGCAATTGTAAACCGTCCTTCCATTTTGCTGGCAGATGAACCCACCGGCAACCTGGACACGGAATACTCCGGGGAAATCATGAAGATTTTTAGGTCATTTCACCAGGTCGGCGTCACCTTGGTCATTTCTACCCATGATGAAGGTATGCTAGGCCAGTTCAATGGACGAGTGCTTGCACTCAAAAATGGGGAACTGCACCCATGAAAAACTGGCTGATTCTACATGTCCATGTATTTCTATCTGCCCTGCGCAAGTTTTTCTCCACTCCCCTGTCCAGCCTGTTCAACATTCTGGTAATAGGCATAGCGCTCAGCCTGCCGGCTGGCATGTATGTCATGCTTAAAAATATTCAGAACCTTGCAGAGCAAAAAATTGCATCGCCTCAGATCAGCCTGTTCTTGAGCATGGATACTAGCAAAGACGATATCACTCGCATTGACAGGCAGTTAAAGCAGCATGCTGCCGTTGGACAGGCCCGGTTCGTACCCCGTGAACAGGCACTGGAACAACTGAAACAGACCACCGGACTGGAGGATGTAATCGGCGGATTGGAGCATAATCCACTGCCGGATGCATATATCGTCCATCCAAAAATATCCGATGCGAGTGCCCTCAAGACGTTAAAGCATGAATTGCAAAGATGGCCCAAAATTGAGCATGTACAACTGGATCTGGACTGGGTTCAGAAGCTGGAAGCCATACTGAAATTTGGCCTGATGGCCGTCCTGATTCTCTCCATGCTACTCGGTTTTGCACTGGTAGCTGTCACCTTCAACACGATCCGCCTACAAATTCTTACCCAGCGCGAGGAAATCGAGGTGTCCAGGCTGATTGGCGCAACCAGTGCCTTTATTCGCCGTCCATTCCTTTATTTTGGCTTACTCCAGGGATTACTCGGTGGTGCTGCAGCCTGGTTCATCATCAGCATAAGCCTCTATATGCTGAATAGCAACCTCTCCCAATTGACGGATTTATACTCCGCCAACTTTACGCTGCACCTCCCTTCCACGGAAGATCAGCTCGCACTGTTGCTATTATCGGCATGCTTGGGCTGGATGGGTGCATGGCTGTCTGTTTCCCAGCATTTGTGGAAAATTGAACCAAGGTAAATGGCAGGTTTCAAAGGGCTGCAAAGCAAGATCTCAACCGTACGTACAAACCCGTGTAGGAGACAAGAATTCTCATACATGACCTGCTCTGAAACTCATTACCGAGTAATTGAAATGAGGCGATTATGAAATCCCGATCTGTTTATTTTATTCTGACCACAGGTTTAATTTTTTGCCTGCACTCCAAACTTGCAGCCGCCGATACACCAGAACAAATTTTTGAGAAAGTGTCCCCATCTGTTGTAGTCGTGGACATCTTCAATATTCAGGATGAATATATCGGTCAGGGCAGTGGCGTGGTTATTGGCCCTGGCCAGATCATTACCAATTGCCATGTAGCAAAAAGAGGGAAAAGCCGCCAGGTGAGGCAATCCGGGAAAAGCTACTCAGCCACCCTGCAATACGCTGACCCAAGCCGCGACCTGTGTCAGCTGCATGCCCCCGATTTGCCGGCTCCTCCAGTTGAGTTGGGCACAACCAAGAAACTCAAGGTAGGCCAGCGCGTTTATGCAGTGGGTGCGCCGGAAGAGCTGGAACTAACTCTGAGCGAAGGCCTCATCTCCAGCCTGCGCCCTCATGAAGACTCCGAATATATCCAGAACTCTGCCGCAATTTCCCTTGGTTCCAGCGGCGGCGGACTATTTAATGACCAGGGACAATTAATTGGCATTACCACCTTTTATCATGCGGAAGGCCAAAACCTGAATTTCGCACTTCCTGTCGACTGGATAAACGAACTACCGCAGCGCGCGCAGGATGCAACACTGCTCACAAAGAAAAAGAAAAGCGGGTTATTCTGGTTGAACAGAGTAGCAGCCATGGAGCAGAATAAAGACTGGCAGGGAATGCTAACATTTTCCCAGCAATGGGCAAAAAGTGAACCAGTCAATGCAGATGCATGGTTTAGCCTGGGCATAGCCCACAAAAATCTGAAACAATATGAACAGGCCATCAAAGCCTACCGGACGGCGTTACGCTTCCAGCCGGAGTACGCTGACGCGTGGAATAATCTTGGCAATATCCACAACAAAATCAAACAATACGAACAAGCCGTCCTAGCATATCAGGAAGCGTTACGTGCTGAGCCGGATTTCTCCGCAGCCTGGAACAACCTGGGGATTGCATACGGGAATCTCAAACAATACAGGCAGGCAATTTCTGCCTACCAGGAAGCAGTTCGCATTGAACCCGACAAATCCAGTTTTTGGTATAACCTGGGCGAAGCCTATTTTCGCATTGGTGAATCAGACAAGGTACGAGAGGTATATCAATCTTTGCTTAAACTCGACATGAACCTGGCCAGCGCATATTCCACCGCATTTATTTCCCTGCTAAAAAAATGAGGCAAGCCAGATTCAGCATATTGCACACTGGCTAACACATCTGGTTCTACATTCCCTTCTTACTTTGATGGAAATCATAATAGATGCAAAATATCCACAAAAAAATCCTGCTGACCTTACTTCTGACGCAAGTCATTGCTGCTGCTCATGCAGCCCGCGTCGAACTCCGCTGGTATGGACATTCCGCATTCAAGATCACCACTCCTTCCGGAAAGGTGCTACTGATTGACCCATGGATTACTAACCCTGCTAACAAACATGGGCAGGAAGACTTATCCGGAATCGGCAAAGCCGACCTTATCCTGATTTCACATGGCCATTTCGACCATATAGGCGACAGTGTTGCAATCGCCAAAAAAACCGGAGCCAGACTAGTAGCAACATTTGATCTGGGAAAAGCTTTAACTCAGTATGGGGGCTATCCGCATGAACAATCCGGCATGGACACTCTGGGAAACTTTGGTGGTGAACTCACTCTGCTGGAAGGAGAAGTAAAGATTGCCTTTATCCCTGCTGTTCACAGCTCCACTGTTACCAAACCACAGGATACGCAGGACATCCATGACGGAGGGAGTCCCGGTGGTTTCCTCATCACCATTAAAAATGGGCCTGCAATTTACCATGCCGGAGACACCGACCTGTTCAGCGATATGTCTCTGATAAATAAGTTTCACAAAGTAAATATTATGCTGGTGCCAATCGGGGGACACTTCACGATGGGGCCTGAACGCGCCGCAGAAGCGGTCAGACTGGTTAACCCGGCAATTGTCATCCCGATGCACTTCGGAACTTTCCCGATATTGAACGGCACGCCGGAATCACTTGAAAAAGCTTTGAAGGCAATCCGCTCCAGAACACGAGTGATCCCTCTGTCCGTAGGGGAATCCATCGAACTGTAAGGACTCCCAACCAAATAAACAGCAGGGCTTTCGCCCTGCTGTTTATTATTTCTGGTCATCCCAACTCAAGCAAAAATGACCAAGCTGATTAACCAACGGGAATCCGGTAATGGATATCCTACATCTGGCTTTGAAGCCAATTCTGAATACCGACTTTCTGCATTACCTCCACCTGGGTTTCCAGCCAGTCTATGTGTTCTTCAGTATCTTCCAGGATTTCCTTGAAAATCTCACGCGAAACATAATCGCTCACCTTTTCACAGGCAGCCATTCCGGCTACCAGGTTCTCGCGTGAGGACAGTTCCAGCTTAAGATCGCAAGCCACACACTCCTCAGCCTTTTCTCCGATCATCAGCTTGCCGAGTTCCTGAAGATTAGGCAGGCCTTCCAGAAACAAGATCCGCTCTATGAGCAAATCGGCGTGCTTCATCTCCTCGATGGATTCATCATATTCATGCTTGCCCAAACTATTAAAACCCCAGTTTTTATACATCCGGGCATGAAGAAAATACTGGTTGATGGCAGTCAGCTCATGCTTCAGTTGACGGTTAAGAAACTGAATAATTTCAGCATTACCTTTCATGGTTAGCCTCCTAAGACTTAAGTTGTCGCTCCAGCCGTGGGCTGTATTAATGTGAAATTATGCAGTCTTGTCTGGATTCTGCCAGGGTTTCATTCAAAATTTCTCTGGCATGGCAGGCGCATTTACCACACTGCGTACCTACGCCCAGACAGGTTTTCAAATCGCGCATGCAACATGCACCCTGACAAACTGCTTCACGTATAGCAGAATCAGTAATTGCCTTGCAGATACAGATATACATAACTTCAGCCTTTAATTATATACCAGTGAGTCAACCCACGTCTACCAAGCTAACCTAATTACCTGAAAATACAATATAATTTATAGTTGTGTTTTGTAAGATTCTAAAACTAACAATAATGAGAATGATACTTAATAAAATGAAAAATGCAACTACTTTTTATCGCTCTCTGAGACATATTTTTCAGATTTTTTCGTAATCCGCAGAACCGGGATACCAGACAGTTAGAATCATTTTGCCTGCTGGCCCCACTTTATCCATTTCCGGATGGGTTCAATATACCCAAGACCATGCGGAGCAATCCAGAAAATGCTTCAATTTAATTGGCTCCCAGAAAACCCCTTCCCTGATCCTGAAAAGCTCGGAAGACCGGAGGCATTTCTTGCCTGACACTCGCTGCCAAATGCATCCACGTTATAATTCATATTTCCACACCACACCTATCCATCATGCAGATTACCCGAAGGCTAGAATTTGATGCAGGACACCGTATCCCCAGTCACTCCAGTCAGTGCCGCCACTTGCACGGCCACCGCTATATCATTGAAATCACCTTGTCCGGCGAAATTATTGCCACCGAAGGTTTATCAGAGCAAGGCATGGTGATGGATTACTCAGAAGTGAAGCGCATCGCCAAGGAACAGTTGGTAGACGCATGGGACCATGCTTTCCTGGTATATTGCAAAGATCAGGTAGTATTGAATTTCCTGAATTCCCTGCCAGACCATAAAACGGTAGTACTGGAAATGCCGCCTACCGCAGAAAACCTTGCAACGCTTGCATTCAGGAAACTTGACAGCGCATACCACCATAATTATGGGAATAACCTGAAGCTGGAACGCGTACGCATCTATGAAACCCCTAATAACTGGGCAGACTGCATGCGTAGCACAAGCTGACGAAAATACCAAAGGGCCGCTGCTGCGGCCTGTCCAATCCCGGCTACACCTCACCGACCAGTTCCGTCCAAAAAAAAGGCACGCCTGCTGGCGTGCCATGAATGTCCAAAAACTGTCAATAGCCTACACTTGCGGGTGTGCACGCTCAGCTTCATTCCCCAGTTTATTCAATGCATGCAAATAAGCTTTGGCAGACGCAACCACGATATCCGTATCTGCGCCCTGGCCGTTGACCACCCTACCTCCCTTGGACAGACGTACAGTCACCTCACCCTGTGCATCCGTACCGCTAGTTATATTGTTCACAGAATACAACTGTAATTCTGCCCCGCTATGCACGATCTGCTCAATGGCTTTAAATGTGGCGTCAACCGGACCACCCCCCTTCGCCTCTGCTATCCGCTCTTCCCCACCAACATTCAATCGCACCTGTGCCAAAGGCAGAAGTCCTGTTTCCGAATGTGCACGCATACCTACCAAGCGATAATGTTCACTAACCTGCTCTACTACACTTTCGCTGACCAGCGCCTGCAAGTCCTCGTCAAAAATTTCTCGCTTACGGTCCGCCAGTTCCTTGAAACGTGCAAAAGCATCATTCACCATTTCCTCATTTTCAAGCACAATTCCCAGTTCATGCAAACGGGTACGGAAAGCATTACGACCGGAAAGTTTGCCCAGAGTCAGTTTATTCATGCTCCAGCCCACATCCTCGGCCCGCATGATTTCATACGTCTCGCGATGCTTCAGCACTCCATCCTGGTGAATGCCGGATTCATGGGCAAAGGCATTTGCCCCTACGATTGCCTTGTTCGGCTGCACAGGATAACCCGTGATACTGGACACCAGCTTGGAAGTGGGCACGATCTGCGTAGTGTCGATGCGCAAATCGCAATTGAACACGTCACGACGCGTCTTTACCGCCATCACAATTTCTTCCAGGCTGGCATTCCCGGCGCGCTCTCCCAGTCCATTGATGGTACACTCCACCTGACGCGCGCCGTTCATGACCGCTGCCAGCGAGTTGGCAACCGCCATGCCAAGATCATTATGACAATGAGTAGACCATATCACCTTTCCAGAATTCGGCACACGCTCTATCAGCTGCCGGATACGCTCGCCCCATAGCACCGGAATGCTATACCCAACCGTATCCGGGACATTCAGCGTACTTGCCCCGGCCTGAATGACGGCATCAAAAATCCGAACAAGAAAATCCATTTCCGAGCGCACCGCATCCTCTGCAGAAAACTCAACGTTATCGGTATATTCCCTTGCCAGCCTAACCGCTTTCACGGCAGCTTCCACCACCTGGTCTGGATGCATGCGCAACTTCCTTTCCATGTGGATCGGGGAAGTAGCAATAAAAAGATGGATCCGTCCTGACCTGGCTGGCCGAATCGCCTCTCCTGCGGCCCGAATATCTTTTTCGGTTGCACGCGCCAGCGAACAGACTGTAGCAGACTCAATGGCCTGCGCAACGCTGCGAATCGCATCCGCGTCCCCGGGACTGGCGGCAGCAAACCCTGCCTCGATCACATCCACGCCCAGCTTTTCCAATTGTCGCGCAATTCGGATTTTTTCTTCCCTGGTCATGGATGCACCCGGACTCTGCTCTCCATCACGCAAAGTGGTGTCAAAAACTATCAATTTTTCTGTCATGCCTGACTCCAATGTAATTATTTAATTCATGTGGCCCGGATGAAAAAATCCGGCCGCATGCTGCCTGCGTCAAAGCGGGGTAAGTTCAATGGTTATTTTTAGCGCGCGAGGCGCAGCAGCAGCGCTGCGAGCAGGCTGGAGGTAGAATGCGATTGCGAGATCTGACGGAAAAAATGCATAGTGAATAATATAACGGCTTTTATTTAGTAGCGCAATACTCAGGCGACATAAAGATCATCGCAGCAAAATCAGTTCTGGAACTGCACCCGCACCATTCCAGACTATGGCGTTCTGCCCGTAATGCCTGCCTAGATCTCGGGCCTCTTCCAGAGTAAGCCCGAAAACCAGAAAACTGGCCTCGCCCGGCCAGAGATTGGACGGATGCTTTCCAGTACCATCGATAAAGGGGAAGCCACGAGCAGCAAGTTCACGCGCCAGGGAGATATGGCGCTCCCGGTTTAAGACAGGGTCAAGCAGGCGACTGAAGGGATTCGCAGCTGTAATAAAAGCGCTGCCACTGGAATGATAGGTTTTATGCAAAGCAGATAACTCAGCACATGCCTTACCGATATTCAGAGTAAAAGGACAATCACCGTACACCTGGTAATCCGTTTCAAGATAAGCCTGAATTGTGGCGTGATCGACCTGTGTCATAAAACCGCCATGCCCCTGTCCTCCCATGATTGCTCTGAAAATTACACACATGCATCAGCATGATGGCAATCGTCACCGACCGGGCACACAGCAACAGAAAAACCATCCTTCAGGCCAGGCAGCACGATACCCGGAACCACTACCGAGCGATACCGCTTAGTTTCCGATAGTGAAACCGGAGGTGCTCTTCTGCAAACGTGGAAATAAAATAATACCCGTGGTCATAACCAGGATGCATACGGAGTTCCAAAGGCTGCTGCACCTTCTGGCAGGCCAACTCAAATTCCTGCGGAAGCAATTGCTTTTCAAGAAATTGATCATTTAGCCCCTGATCAATCAGAATCCCGCCCGGAAATGGCGTTTGCCGCTGTTCCATCAGTACGCTGGCATCATACTGCTGCCAGTTCTTATGCACGTTGCCCAGGTATCCGGTAAATGCTTTGATACCCCATGGGCATTGGCTCGGCGCACAGATCGGTGCGAATGCGGATACGGATTTAAACAGAGCCGGATTACGCAACGCCAGCACCAGCGCCCCATGTCCACCCATGGAATGCCCGGTAATGCCAATCCGGGAAGAAATTACCGGGAACTCGCGTACAACCAGCCCATACAACTCCAGCATGTAGCTGTACATGCGGTAATGACGATTCCATGGCGCCTGGGTTGCATCAATATAGAAACCTGCCCCGACTCCGAAATCCCAGCTCTCTGTTTCGCCAAGGATATTGGCTCCCCTAGGGCTGGTATCAGGGGTAATCAGAATCATCCCAAGTTGTGCGGCAACACGCTGAGCGCCAGCCTTGATCATGAAAGTTTCTTCGGTGCAGGTCAGGCCTGCCAGGCAAAACAATGCCGGGACTTTATCTTCCAGTGCCTGTGGGGGAAAAAACACCGAAAAACGCATCGGCAGACCGATTTCTTCAGAAGGATGGCGATAGTAGCGCTGCATGCCTCCAAAACATGCATGTTCACTCATCAGTTCAAGCATGTGGCCAGCCGCTCAATACAATACTACGGAGCGAATCGATTCGCCCAGCTTCATCAGGTCAAAACCCTCGTTGATGCGTTCCAACGGCAACGTATGGGTAATCAGATCGTCAATATTCAATTTTCCGTCCATGTACCAGTCGACAATTTTCGGAACATCCGTACGACCGCGAGCCCCGCCAAAGGCAGAGCCTTTCCATTCGCGACCAGTAACCAGCTGGAAAGGACGGGTACTGATTTCTTCCCCTGCGGCAGCAACACCAATAATGTAGGACTGCCCCCAGCCCTTGTGACAACACTCCAGAGCCTGGCGCATGGTAGTGACGTTGCCGATGCATTCAAAAGAGTAATCCGCACCACCATCCGTCAATTGAATCAGGTGGCCGACAAGGTTTTCCACTTCATTCGGGTTCACAAAATCTGTCATGCCGAATTTGCGCGCAATCCCGATCCGCCCCGGATTGATGTCCACCCCGATAATCTTGTTGGCCCCCACCATCCTTGCCCCCTGAATCACGTTCAGGCCAATACCACCCAAACCAAACACCACCACATTCGCTCCAGCCTCCACCTTGGCTGAAAAAATCACGGCACCTACCCCAGTCGTCACGCCACAGCCAACATAACAGGCCTTATCAAAAGGCGCATCCTCGCGGATTTTCGCCACGGCAATTTCAGGGACAACAATATAGTTGGAGAAAGTCGACGTTCCCATGTAATGGTAGATAACCTTGCCGCCGATAGAAAAGCGCGACGTGGAATCCGGCATCAAGCCCTTCCCCTGGGTCGAACGAATCGCCTGGCAAAGATTGGTCTTGCGCGAAAGGCAATACTTGCACTGACGGCATTCCGGAGTATAGAGAGGAATGACATGATCATATTTTTTAACCGAGGTAACTCCTGCGCCAGTCTCGACTACGACACCCGCCCCTTCATGACCCAGTATGGCCGGAAAAATCCCTTCCGGATCCGCACCCGACAAAGTGTAATAATCGGTATGACAGATCCCAGTCGCTTTTACCTCAATCAGCACCTCCCCTTCCCCTGGTCCGGCCAAATCCACCTCTTCAATCGTCAGCGGCGCGCCAGCCTTCCATGCGACTGCGGCTTTTGTTTTCATCACGTTACTCCTTAAATTTGTAATTGCACCGATACTTAACCCGTGCGACAAACAACCCTACAAAAAATACCAATCAAATGAACATGAATCAGGAAGCGAGACTATCCACCAAAAAATGAAGAGCCCATCCGCCTGTTCCCGGCCCCCAAACATTCCCGTTCACCATGCACCCAGACCTGCTGCATTCAATAAAATTATAGCCAAATACACAGGTCGATCGCTGTAATATCCAGTCAAGCCAAATAGGCACAGCAACACCTTACTGTATAACCTCGACCGTTCCGGAAATCTGGACTTTTATGGTACTTTCACCTCCCGCAAATTCCGGCGTAGGAATGGCCGTATCGGATAAGGCTGCACGCGCCATCATTGGTCTCGGACCAGGGTAGGCTCCACCCTGATTGATAGACATGCGTACAATTTTATAGCCGCTCCCCCCCATTGCAGCGCTCACTGCGTTTGCACGCTTCCTGAAAGCATCAATGGCCTCGCCGATCAGCGTATTTTCCACCTGTTTACGGCTATCTACCGCCAAGGAAAAATGAACCCCTTCCAATTGCATCTGCTCCTGCATCTGCGCAATCAGCTCACCCATAGACTTAAAATCCTGGCTCTCCAGGCGTAGCTCGGCATGTCCGCGCCAGCCCTCAATCTTTAAGTTATTTTTCCCATAAACGGGATAGGTGCTCTGATTCCCGCTGGTAACCCTGACAGTTCCGAATGCAGCGGCTCTTTTGAACTCCGCATTCAACATCGTATTGATTCGCTTCGCTATACTGGCCGGCTTGGGTTCGTTGATCTCTATGCTCAGCGTGGCAGACATCAGATCGTTGACCACCTTTCGTTCGGCCTCACTGCTGAAATCCACCTGGTTGTAGCTTTCAGTTGCGGCAATAGCAGGAAAGGACCACAAAAACCAAACATAAAGCAACATGGCAGGGAATTTCATTTTTTTCCTTTCAGACCCAAAGGCCAGAGATTGTATGAAAACGGTATGAATCATCCCTCCGATTTTACCAGCAACCTGGATCTCTATACTTCAAATATAAACATAATCGCCCATGTACGAAAAAAATTCTGACCCAGAAATCCAGAATATCCTTGCAGAAATAACGAAAATTGAGAAACAACATACCCGTTATGTGCATCTGGGTGACCTCCTGATTCACCTCCGGCTCTTTCCTCTGGCCCGCATAGAGCCTGCCGGTTTCAGTATCTATATCTGCAACAAAAGCAGGCAACGCCAATAATGCAAAATCCCGAGTAAAATTTTTTAAAATATATTATATTCAATCTAACAGCCATCTTAAATATAGGCATATAGGCAGCCTGATCATTGTAAAATTCCTTTCTTTTCATGCAGGTGCAACCTCATTACTCGACTCTGTTAATTCCCATCAAAAAAAAATGAAATCATGAATGCAGGAAAAATCGCATCTGTCATATTGCTAACCCTGTCTCTCCTGGGTTGTGCCAACCTCGATGAAGTCAGGGAATATGCCACCGAATCGGCAAAATTCAGTGCCTACACCGAACTCACTACCCGGTTCCGCGATACCTATGAACGTGAACAACCTTATCTTTCAGGAGAACCGGCCCAACATGCCCAAGAAAACGACAGGCGGCGCAAGGCTGCCTACAATGATCTGCTGAAAATCCATCGGGGAGTTGCCTTGTACATGCAGACCCTTGCGATTCTCGCCGGGGAAGACACATTCAGTCTTTCCGGGGAAATTGACTCTCTCGCCGGCGGAATCAAAGCCTATCCTGATCTCGGTATTGACGCAAAGCATGTGGATGCCCTCGCAGGCATCACAAATACCGTCACCAAATGGATATCCGCGTCCCGTCAGCAAAATGCAGTTCGCAATATGGTAAGGGAAGGCCACGAGCCACTGCAAACCACTCTGGATGGAATGAACTCGCTAATCCGTTATTACCGGAAAACCAACGAAAATGAACATAAAACAGTTCTGGGTTTTTTTGAGGTAGAAATGCTGTTCCTTGACGCACCAGAAGACAAACTACTTGAAGCGCTCGCGCGTGCTCATTTGCAAAATAAAGTGCGGGAATACAGCCAGGCACAACAAAAATATGACAATGCCGAACAGGGGATCATGCGCATTGCAGAAGGCCACAGGAAACTGTTCGAGGGGATTGACAAGCTGTCCAGTGCCGAGATCCGATCCGCAATCAGCAAATTCGCCAAAGATATCAAGTCCGTCAGGCAAAACCTTCAATACGTGCACGAATAATACAACCCCTGTTCCACAACCAAAGAGAATGAAATGGCGCTAAAAAATCAAAAACAGGTTGAAGCATTCGCTGACAACATAACCGCATGCGCGGATGACATTCATGGCCGGCTCATCGAAGCAATCAAGGACAAGAAAATCGACCAGATGACCGCCCAGCAAATATTTCAGAATGAAGCCAGCCTGCGGCAACACGCCAATACTCTATACATCGATGCCGCAAATTTTGTAGTAGATGGACTGGGGGAATCACATACAAGCCTGATCGACCTGATTGGCAGCGCCAGGGAAAGCATCCGGACCATGGAAAAAATGGCGGGCACTATCGGACTGATTGCCAATCTTATACTGCTGGCTGCGGCGGCCTGCACCGCCAAACCCGGCCCGATCCTGTCTGCAATGAAGGCAGTACAGTCGGATATACTTGCGCTGAACAACAGCAGGGAACCACTATCTGACGGTATTGACGATCTTGCTGGCGATAGCAGTGCCAATCACACAGCTATAATCCGGACGTAAAATGGGCCGCTCACGGCAACCACTCTGTATCGGGATACCAGATCCGAACCATATGGCTGTCCGCCACCTGTCTCATTACCCGGCCTTCCATAAAGGCAGGCCGCCGGCTTCAAGGTAAGTCAGGTAAGTTCGCAGGTCAAATTCCAGCTGATGATAAGCAGGCTCCATGTGAGAACATAGCTGATAAAAAGACTTGCCATGCTCTCGCTCCCGAATATGCGCCAGTTCATGCACAACAATCATGCGCAAGAACTCCGACGGCATCCACCTGAACAGAGAAGATATCCGGATTTCACACCGGTTTCTGAGCCTTGCCCCCTGAACCATTGACTTGCTGCTATGCATGCCCAGCGCATTTCGGACAACATGCAGCTTTGCGTCAAACACCACCTTGTCCAGCTGTCCGGCATTTCGCAAATGCATCTCTTTGATCTTAATCACATACTCATACAGCGCTTTATCCGTGCGCACCGTATGCATACACGGGTATTTCTGCAACAACACCCGGGCCAACCGATCTTGCTCGATCAGCCGTTGCACTTGCTCCACCAGTTCTACAGGATAACCCGCAAGATAATTAGCCTTATTTACGGCAGGGAGCATGCTTAGACTGCGCTCCATGAATTGAATGCTGCCGCCTGACCCCGGCAAACCCCGTGCAGGTCTATAAGATTCCATACCGTTGCACGCTGAATGAAGAAGCGCCGGCCCGACCTGGAAACCCGTATCCCGGAATAGTTGTCGATGAACCCGTGAACAGCAACACGATCCAGAAATTTTTGCCTGTCTGCCCTCAGCACGGGTTCGGCAGATTTTCGCGACGGCATCATGACCATTTCATCCCATGTCATTTCAAACAATTTCTGGGCCATCTGGTTCGCATAGAAAAAAACCGGGTCGACAGCAGTATCATGGGCAAGAACAACAAATGGGGCCAGATACAGCATTCGCCCGGTTTCGGTTTCGTCTGGGCTGGCCAGCAATGATTTCCCAATCAATCTCTGATAACTGCCGGTGATCAGCTCGGAAATTTCCGGCCGGTAATGGTTAGCCTCGGCAGGTTCACTTCTATCTGTATGCATGGAATCGTTTTTACCAGGTTTTGTGCATGACTGCGTACTCGAATACTGTATCAGCAAAACGGCCCTGCATGAATCATAACCAGCAAACCGTCATCCGCCGTTGCATTGCACTTGCAATGCACGCCTTCCATATTCGTGCAGTGTTGCCTGCCCGGACAAGTCTCAAATCTGGTATAAACCCATTCTGGCATCCATCCTGATTGGCAAATGTCAAATAACAATAAACACATCGCTTCGCATTGGGAACACTTCGCGCATGAAGCAGACATGGGAATACGCGGTTTCGGCCCAACTTGCGCTGAGGCCTTCGAGCAGGCCGCGCTGGCGCTGAGCAGCATCGTCTCCAGCCTTGCATCCATCCGGCCTGAGCATAAAATAACCATCGCCTGTACTGCGCCGAATGTGGAACTGCTTTTGGTCGACTGGCTGAACGCGATCATTTTTGAAATGTCCACACGCCATATGCTGTTCAGCCGCTATGAAGTGCAGATTGACAATGAAAAACTGACCGGGGCTGCATGGGGCGAAACGGTAAAAATGGAGCGCCACTCACCAGCGGTCGAACCTAAGGGTGCTACGTACACTAGCCTTTCCGTGCACCAAAAGAACGCAGGTTGGGTTGCACAATGCGTGGTGGACGTCTAGCCACCCACATGTTCGAGCACAGGATCGGCAGAAAATACCTGATCCATCATGCATCACGGAATCGCACAACGAATACCCAGAACGGGTAGATGACTGAATCGAGGCAACCATGGAACTGAGCGGCTTTGAGCGTTTGTCTGAACTGGAATGGCATTTGCCCGCAACAGACGCAATGCGGGTACCGGTCATAATCTATGCCGACGAAGCCCTGATGCGCGACATGAATGACAAAGTTCGCGAACAGGCCGTTAACGTCGCCAAACTTCCCGGCATCGTGCAGGCATCCTACGCAATGCCGGATGCACACTGGGGCTATGGCTTCCCGATTGGTGGCGTCGCCGCATTCGATCCGGAAGAAGGCGGGGTGATTTCCGCCGGCGGTGTGGGGTTCGATATTTCCTGC
>Ga0209573_1001032_pt1 | contig 47927 bp, 40 predicted proteins | sample TNRBio252014_DNA_FD_185870 | JGI IMG/M metagenome (GOLD analysis project Ga0209573, IMG submission 185870) | Wastewater treatment Type I Accumulibacter community from EBPR Bioreactor in Madison, WI, USA - TNR Reactor_6/25/2014_ DNA (SPAdes)... | ecosystem: Engineered > Bioreactor > EBPR >... | reverse complement strand
CACGATGACATCACCTTGATTGCCATGCAGAAGACGGCATAGTCGCGGCCCCCCAAACCCCCGCGAATCATCCTATGACCGAGCCGAGTCCCGAAACGACCCAGCAACCACTGTCCGAAGAAATCCCTAACGCCGAAGCCGCCGCTCCGGTGGAAGAAGCGCCGCCGCTTGATCCCATCACGGCGCTGACTCAGGAAGTCGATCGCTGGAAAGACCTCGCCTACCGCAGCCAGGCGGAGCTGGACAACTTCCGCAAACGCTCCGCCCGCGAGGCGCAGGAAACCCGCGCCTATGCCAACGCCGAGTTGCTGCGCGCCCTCTTCCCCATCCTCGACAATTTTGACATGGGGCTCGAAGCCGCCCGCGCCGAGTCGGAGAAGTCCATGATTTTTATGGGCATGAGCATGGTCGGCCGCCAGCTTCAGGATTTCCTGCGTGAAAGCGGCGTGCAGGAGATCGAAGCGCAGGGCAAAGCCTTCGACCCAAACATCCACGAGGCCGTTTCGCAGGAAGCCAGCGCCGAGATCGCCGAAGGAACCATCCTGCGTGTCACGCGCCGCGGCTACAAGCTCAAGGACCGCATGCTCCGAGCCGCGAGTGTCATTGTTTCCAGTGGTCCCGCTACCACCCCTGAGGCGTAACCCTCTTTTCACACCCTCATGGCAGACAAACGCGATTATTACGAAGTGCTCGGCGTCCCTCGCGACGTTTCCGCCGAGGATTTAAAAAAAGCCTACCGCAAGCTCGCGGTGAAATTTCACCCGGACAAAAACCCGGATGACAAAAGCGCCGAAGGCAAGTTCAAGGAGGTCGGCGAGGCCTATGACGTGCTCAGCGACGAACAAAAACGCGCCGCCTACGACCGCTACGGCCACGCCGCCTTCGCTGGTGGCATGGGCGGCCCCTCCGCCGGTGGCGGTGGCTTCCACGATCCCTTCGATGTGTTCCGCGAGGTCTTCGGTGGCGGCGGCGGTGGCATCTTCGAGCAATTTTTTGGTGGTGGCGGAGGAGGTGGTGGCGGTCGTCGTCGTGACGGTCCGCAGCGTGGCAATGATCTGCGCTACGGCATGGAGATCTCGCTCGAAGACGCCGCGCATGGCGTCGAGCGCGAGATCGAGTACGAGCGCAGCGCCTCATGCAAGACCTGCTCCGGCTCCGGTTCCGCCAGTGGCGGCGGCAAAAAAGGTTGCCGCACCTGTGGCGGTGTCGGCCAGGTCATCAGCTCGCGCGGCTTTTTCCAGATCCAGCAGACCTGTCCCGACTGCAACGGCAGCGGCGAGATGATTAGCGATCCCTGCCGCGTTTGCAGCGGCACCGGACGCTCCAAAGAACGCACCAAGGTGCGCGTCAAGGTGCCTGCGGGTATTGAGGACGGCTCCCGCCTGCGCTCCACCGGCAATGGCGACCTCGGCGTCAAAAACGGCCCTCCGGGAGATCTCTACATCGTCATCCAGGTCAAGGCGCACGAGATCTTCGAGCGCGAGGGCGACGACCTGCACTGCGACATGCCGCTCTCCTTCGCCACCGCCGCGCTCGGCGGTGAGATCACCGTGCCCACGATGGAGGCCAAGGCCGCCGTCAAAATCCCCGCCGGCACGCAAAACGGCACCACCTTCCGTCTGCGCGGCAAAGGCATGAAAGTTCTTGGCGAAGACCGCCACGGCGACCTCTACGTCCACGTCCAGATCGCCGTGCCGACGAAGCTCAGCACCGAGCAACGCGAGAAGCTCGACGCCTTCGCCCAGTCCCTCGGCGAGCAGACCTCGCCGATGGAAGAAAGCTTCTTCGAGAAGGCGAAAAAGTTCTTCCGCTGATCAAGCTCACTCCGCGTGGCGCAGGAAGGCCTTCCTGCGCTGCGTGAACTGGGCCAGCTCCTCGCTCCAGCCCTCAATCACCTTTTTCCAAGGCTCGCCCGCCCGGATCGCCTTCACGCTCTTGTCGTGATTGAGCAGCGTGTTGACCTTCTCCAGCGCGAAGGATTTGGGATAGAGCCGTTGCAGTACCGTCGCGATGGCGATGCCGGTTTGCACGGGCTGCAACCCATCACGATTCGTGATCGCGATGCGCACGCCGCCGCAGGCCTCGTTCTTGAACACGCTCATCGTTGGCGTGAAGCGCACCGGGGTGAACTGCATACCCGGCAGGCCTAGTTTGTTCAACTCGTGCGCCAGTCGCAGGTCGTTCACATAAGGCGCTCCCAGCACCTCAAACGGCGAATCAGTGCCACGACCGACGCTGATGCTGAATTCGAGCAGGCCGATGCCGGGATAAAGCTGCGCGGCATTCAAGGAGCGCATGTTCGGTGACGGATTGATCCATGGCAGGCCGGTTTGATCGAACAACATGCCGCGCCGCCAGCCTTCGACGGGAATCACCTTCAAATCGCAGCCCATGGCGCGTTCCGCGTTCATCATCGCCGCCAGCTCGCCCGCAGTCATGCCGTGGCGCAGCGGAATCGCATGCGTGGCGGTCGGTTTTTCCTCATCCACCACCGCCGGGCCTTCCACGGCGAGTCCGCCGATGGGATTCACGCGATCGAGCACATAAAACGCCTTCTGCGCCTTCGACGCCGCCTCCATGCACAGTCGCATGGTGCCGATGTAGGTGTAAAAGCGGCAGCCAATGTCCTGGATGTCAAAAACGAGCGCGTCGAGGTCATCAAGCTGTTCCGCCGAAGGTGCGCGACGCTCGCCGTAGAGGCTCAGCACTGGCAGGCCGGTCTTTTTGTCCTTCGTGTCGCCGATCTTTTCCTGATCCAGCTCCCCACGGATGCCGTGCTCCGGGCTGAAGAGCTTTTTGAGCTTCACCTCGGGTGCTGCGGCCAGCAGATCAATCGTGCTGCGCCGCTGCGCGTCGATGCCGGTCTGGTTCGTGATCAAACCGATCCGCAAGCCCTTCAAATCGGCAAACTTGCGCCGCACGAGCACGTCGATGCCGTTTAACACTGTCGGCACTTCTTTCTCATCACGCGGCCAAGGCGGTCCGCTTGAAGTGAATCGTATTCCCTGCGCCACCGTCGTGCCGATTTCCTCATACAAGTCGCGCACACTGCCCTGACCGTCGGGATGCAGCCGGGAGCTCATGAAAATGACAAACGTCTTCGTCTGCGGCTCGATCCACAGGCTCGTGCCCGTGAAACCGGTGTGGCCGAACGATCCAATCGGAAACAGTTTCCCACGCGGCCGGCTGAAGGTCGAATCGATGTCCCAGCCGAGGCCGCGCCGCTCAAACACCGTCGCGATGGTGTGCGGTGTCGTCATGAGCCTCACCGTCTCCGGTTTCAGCACACCTTCGCCGTTGTTCAGGATCATGCGAGCATACTTCGCGAGATCGCCCGCCGCCGTGAACAGGCCCGCATGCCCCGTGACTCCACCCATCTTGCGCGAGGTCGGATCATGCACCACGCCGCGCAGCATCACGCCGTCTTGATCCTTCTCCGTCGGCGCGATTCGCGGTTTCCAGTCCTCCGGCGGCAAAAAACGCGTCGAATCCATCTTCAGCGGCCCAAACACGTTCTTCGCCGCGAACTCGTTCAAAGCCGTCCCGCTCACGCGGCGCACGATTTCACCGAGCAGGATGAAGTTGATGTCCGAATAGCGGAAAAACCGGTCCGGCGGCCCTTCGGGCTCCAATTCGACCGCACGCCGAATTCCCACATCATAACCCGTCCACTCCGGCTCCTTCGGAATCCCCGGCCTGAGGCCTGAGGTGTGCGTCAGCAGATGCCGTACCGTGATTCCACCGCGAAACTCCGGGAGGTAGCGCCGAACCTCGGCCTCCAGCTCGATCTTGCCCTGCTCCATCAGGATCAAAACACTCGGCAACGTCGCCACCACCTTCGTCAGCGACGCCGCGTCAAAGACTGTGTCCTCCGTCATCGCCTCCTTCGCTGGTGACAGCGCCCGCTGTCCCTCCACCAACGTCATCCTCTTCTCACCACTCTCCACATGCAGCACAGCCCCCGGCGGATTGCCCTTCGCCACGGCTTTGCGCACGACTTCACGAACGGGATCAAACTCGTCCGCTTGAACGAGAGAAAAAAGGAAGAGGAAAGAAACCAAGCGCAGCATGATCGTCATCCTGCCAGCTACGTTGCCGGGATGGCTACTTCTTTTTCTTCTTCTGCGCAGGCTTGCCGGCTTTCGGACTTTCAAAAGTCGGCGCGATAGTGCCCTTCTCCCATTCGGCGATGGCGGCGGTGAGTTCCTTCACGACCTCAGGTTTCTCAGCAGCCAGATTCTTCGTTTCTCCGACATCGGCGCTCAGATCGTAGAGTTCGGGCGCGGCCTGACCAAGTCGCACGAGCTTCATGCTGCCACGGCGCACCGCGTTGTTGCCGCCAGGGCCGCCGGAGCGCCAGAACAGCGTCTCATGCGGTGCTTCACTCTTTTCCCCAGTCAGAAACGGCAGCAGATTCACGCCATCGAGGTTCTTGGGGGTAAGATCAGCCGATTCCGCCGCCGCGAGCGCTGTGGGCAGGAAATCCAGCGCGATCACCGGCTGATCATAAATGCCCGGCTTGATCTTCGCGGGCCAGCTTACGAGAAACGGCACGCGCATGCCGCCTTCATAAACCGCTCCTTTCGCGCCGCGCAGCGGTGAGTTGTCCGTGAAGTTGGTGCCGCTCTTCGCGGCTAGATTCGGGCCGCCGTTGTCGCTGACGAAGTAGATCAGCGTGTTCTCACGCTGCTTCGTCGCGTCCAGCTTCGCTAGCACGTCGCCGACAGCCGCGTCGAGAGCGCAAACCATTGCGGCATAGGTGCGGCGCTTTTCGTCGGCGATGTGCGTCAGCTTCTCCAACCATTCTTTCGGCGCCGCGAGCGGTGTGTGGGGAGCGTTGAAGGCCAGATACAGCATCCATGGCCTGCCATCCGCGTGCCGCCCGACAAACGCCGCCGCTTCATCGCCGAACTGCTCGGTGAGGTATTTTGTTTGTGCCTCGTCCTTGCCGTTGCGGTTCAGCGGGATCTGATATTCCGGGCCGCCTTTGTCGCCCGGGAAATACACATGGCCGCCGCCGAGCGCGCCGAAGTACTCGTCAAAGCCGCGCTTCATCGGATGAAATTGCGGATGCGCGCCGAGATGCCACTTGCCGACCGCGCCCGTGGCGTAACCCGCCTGCTTCATGAGCGCCGGAAAGGTCGTTTCACCCAGAGAAAGGCCCGCTGTGGTGCTCTCCGGCAGCCACGCGGGATTGTTTTCATGCCCGAAGCGATGCTGGTAGCGACCGGTCATCAAACCCGCCCGCGTCGGGCTGCAAAAGGGATGCGAGACGTAGCCGTTTGTGCAGCGCAGGCTCTGGGCGGCCAGCTTGTCGAGATGTGGTGTCGGTATTTCCTTCGCTCCCTGGAATCCAACGTCGTTGTAGCCGAGATCGTCGGCCACAATGATGAGCACGTTTGGTTTGGCAGCCCAAACGGGCGCTGCCATCAGCAGAGAGGTGAAAAGAAGGAGGATGCGCATGACGAGGCGCAGGAACGCTGAATCCTCCGGCATGTTGCAATGCCGTGGCCTCAACTTGTCACATCACATCCAGTGTTTAGCTGTGCCGCAGGTCCAGCGTGAAGGGAAACTCGGGATTCGGCTTGGCCGGCGCGACCTTCATCTTCCCGGGCGTGTGGCCGTGGCGGAAGAATCGGGAGTAGCGGCGGCTTTCGGCTTCGTAGGCGTTCACCGGGAAGGTTTCGTGGCTCAGGCCGCCGGGGTGGGCGACGTGATATTTGCAGCCGCCGAGCGAGCGCTGGTTCCACTGATCCACCAGGTCAATGGTGAGCGGTGAATGGACGCCGACGGTGGGTTGCAGGCAGTTGGGCGGCTGCCAGGCGCGGTAACGCACTCCGGCGACGTATTCGCCGTTCGTGCCGGTGGGATGCATCGGCACGGTGCGTCCGTTGCAGGTGATGGCGTAACGGCCTTCCACCATGCCCTGCGCCTTGATCTGAATGCGTTCGAGCGAGGAATCGACGAAGCGCACGGCACCACCGGCGCCGTTGTCCTCACCGAGCACATGCCAAGGCTCTAATGCTTGGCGGATTTCAATGTGTACATTGCGGGAGGACAAGTCGCCGCTGAGCGGATAGCGGAACTCGTAATGCGGGGCGAACCACTCAGGCTTCAGTTCATAACCCGCCTGCCGCGTGTCATAGCAGACGTCCTCAATGTCGCTCCAGGCAAAGTGCGGCAGCATCCAGCGGTCATGGATGTCGGTGCCCCAGCGGACCAGCGGCGCCTCATACGGCTCCTTCCAAAAGCGGGCGATGAGCGTGCGCAGCATCAGCGCCTGGGCGAGGCTCATGTGCGGATGCGGCGGCATTTCAAACCCGCGCATTTCCAGCAGGCCGAGGCGGCCCGTGCTGCTGTCTGGCGAGTACAATTTGTCGATGCAGAACTCGGCACGATGCGTGTTGCCGCTGGAGTCGATGAACAGGTTGCGATACAACCGGTCCACCAGCCACGGCGTCACCTGCTTGGCTTCAGACGCGGCCTTGAAGGCCACTTCGAGTTCGTAGATCGAATCGTTGCGCGCCTCGTCGATACGCGGACTCTGGCTCGTGGGGCCGATGAACAGGCCGCTGAACATGAACGAGAGCGCGGGATGATTCTGCCAGTAGCTGGTGAGGCTGCGCAGCAGATCGGGACGGCGCAGGAACGGGCTGTCCTTGGGCGTTTCCGCGCCCATGACGATGTGGTTGCCCCCACCGGTGCCGGTGTGGCGGCCATCGACCATGAATTTCTCCGTGCCGAGGCGGGTCTGCCGTGCTTCGTCATAGAGCGTCTCGGTGATGTTCACCATTTCATCCCAGCTCTTGGCCGGATGCACGTTGACCTCGATCACGCCGGGGTCAGGCGTGACCTTGAGCGCGTGAACCCGCGGATCGAAAGGCGGCGGATAGCCTTCGATGACAATCGGCTGATCCAGCGCGAGCGACACGTCCTCCACGGCGCCGAGCGCGGAGAGATATTCCTCCAGCGTCTTCGTCGGTGGCATGAAGACGTACAGCCTGCCGTCACGCGGCTGCACGCAGAGCGCGGTGCGCACGATCGCGTCGGCGGACTGTCCAAATGCAGGTGGTTGCGCAGCGGGGTCGATGTCCGGCTGCTTTTCTTCTTCGGGCAGCCCCTCCAAATCCAAACCAGACGGGCCGCGCCGTTGCGCGAGTTTTTTCCAGAACGAGGCCGGCACTCCGGCGATGCCACGCACAAACTGCTGCCGCGAAGGCAGCGGATCACGGTCTTCCATCGGGTCCTGCTCGTGATGATACGGATAGTCGGTGGTTTTGACCCACGGCTGTGAATCGAGCGGCAAACGCAGCCCGATGGGCGAATCACCCGGCACGAGATAGCAGCGCTCAGCCCGCAGGAACCACGGGCCGGTGGCCCAGCCGTTGTCCACCGGTTTGAGCGGCAGCACATGGCCGATGATCTTGTCGAGCCCCTGCTCAAACACCTGCGCCAGCCGCGTGCGCTCCTCCTTGTCTTTGAGGTTCGACTTCAGCGGGTCCACGTTCACCGGCAGCCGACGCTCACGCCAGAGGTAGTAGAACGCGTCTTCATAGGTCGGCATGACCCATTTGCCGCCGCAGCCGAGACGCTCGGCCAGCGCGTGAATGAAGCGTGCGGAGTGCGTCTCGTTCACGCCATAGTTCGTCTCCATGTCGGCAAACAAATGGGGATGCGCCCACAAGGGCTCGCCGTCCTTGCGCCAGTAGCAGCCGTAGGACCAGCGCGGCAGCGATTCACCCGGGCACCATTTGCCCTGGCCGTAGTGCAGGAAGGCACCGGGGGCGAAGCGATCCCGCAGGCGTTTGATCAATCGATCCGACAGCTTGGCCTTCATCGGCCCGACGGCGGTCGTGTTCCACTCGGCGCCCTCCGCATCGTCAAGCGAGACGAAGGTCGGCTCTCCACCCATGGTGAGGCGCACATCGCCCGCTTCGAGTTCTTTGTCCAAGGCATGGCCCAGAGCCGCGATCTCCGCCCACTGCTCCTCGGTGTAAGGCTTCGTCACGCGGGGAGACTCGAAGATACGATCGACCTTCATGTCGAACTCGAACTCCGTTTTGCACGGCTCCACCAGACCGCTGATAGGTGCCGCGCTCTGCGGATCAGGCGTGGCGGCGAGCGGAATGTGGCCTTCACCGGCGAACAGGCCCGAGGTTGGGTCGAGACCCACCCAGCCTGCGCCGGGCAGATAGACCTCGCACCAGGCATGCAGGTCGGTGAAATCGACCTCGGTGCCGCTCGGGCCGTCGAGCGACTTCACATCCGGCTTCAACTGGATCAGGTAACCGCTGACGAAGCGTGCGGCGATGCCCAGACGGCGCATGAGCTGCACCATGAGCCAGGACGAGTCACGGCAGGAGCCGGTGCGCTTCGTCAGGGATTCCTCCGGCGTCTGCACGCCGGGCTCCATGCGGACGGTGTAGCCGATGTCCTTCCACAGGCGTTGATTGATCGCCACGAGCGCATCAATCGTGCGCGGCGGCCAGGGTTTCATCGCCAGCAGCTCATTCTCGACTTGGGTGAAGTACTCCGCGAATTTTGGCGTGAGCTCACCGCACTTCAGGAAGGGGGCCAGCTCTTGGTCCAGTGCCGCATCGTATTCGAAGGGGAAATTCTCGCCCTCAGGCTCCAGGAAGAAGTCGAAGGGATTGAACACCGCCATCTCCGCCACCACATCCACCTCAATGCTGAACTCCGTCGTTTTCTCCGGGAACACCAGCCGGGCCAGGTAATTTGAGTGCGGGTCCTGCTGCCAGTTCAGGAAATGCTTTTCCGGGGTGACTTTCAGCGAGTAGCTCAGGATGCGTGTCCGGGAATGCGGCGCAGGGCGCAATCGAATGGTCTGCGGACCCAGCTCGATGGGGCGTTCGTAGCGGTAGCTCGTGCGGTGATGAAGGGCGACGTGGATGGACATGCGTGGGGCTGGTGCGGGCGGGAACTCAATGCCTGCTGGACTATAATTAGCAAGTTCACGGCCAATCTTGGCATGAGAAGCCCGCAAATCTCACAAGCCGCAGGTCGGCTGGCCCGGTTTAGGCCCCTTTGGGCACCGGCACGCTTAGATTCCTGCAAATGCTGCGGGCGAGATGCTTTTTGATCTCCGCATGCCTCGGCACCGCTTCTTTGTGCCCGGACTCGGGGCGGGTGTAAATCGTGTGACTGGCACCTTCGCGGTGCAGCACGCAGCCATGCTCCTCCAGGTGCCGCAGCAAGTCACGCCGCTTCATGCGAGAGCGAGTTCGGTCTCGATGGCCTGCGGGTCGTCACGAAATGCATCCTCACGATTGACTTGCAGCATGAGCTTCACAGCTGCTCCAAGGTCGTCCAGGCATTCCTGGCGTGTTTCCCCCTGACCGTTGGCACCCGGAACCTCCAAGCAAGTGGCCCAAAAGCCGCCTTCGTCAGGTTCGCCGCAGTGGAGTATCGCGGTGTAACTTTTCATGGCGAGGATCGTAGCGGCGGCGGCGGCGGGTTCAACCGCAATGATGAACCTCACTGCCCCTTGCCACCCCTCGTTTTCGCGAGACTGTGCGCCCGCATTTCCCAACCCATCGCCATGCCCAAGCAACCCGCCGCCCCCTCCACGATCCGCCCCATCAAAAAACTGATGGTCGCGAACCGCTCTGAAATCGCCATCCGCGTCATGCGCGCGGCCACGGAGCTGGGGTTGAAAACGGTGGGCATTTACGCGCAGGAGGACCGTTTCTGCCCGCACCGCTTCAAGGCAGACGAGGCATACGAGCTGAACAAGGACAAAGGCCCGCTCGGCGCTTATCTCGACATCCAGGGCATCGTCACGCTAGCCAAGGAAAAAGGCGTGGACGCCATTCACCCTGGCTACGGCTTCTTGAGCGAGAATCCGGCCTTCGCGCAGGCTTGTGCGGACGCGGGGATCATCTTCATCGGCCCAGAGGCCAAAATCCTCGACATGATGGGCGATAAGACGGCCGCACGCGAAGTCGCGCGTCGAGTTAAAGTACCGATTCTCGAAGGCACGGATGAGCCGGTGAGTGATCGTAAGGTAGCCATCGCTGCGGCGAAGAAGATCGGCTTCCCGCTGATCATCAAGGCGGCGTTCGGTGGCGGTGGTCGTGGCATGCGCGTCGTGCGTGAGGCCAAAGACCTCGAAAAGCTGCTCGATGAGGCGCAGACCGAGGCGGAACGCGCTTTCGGCAACGGAGCCGTCTTCCTCGAAAAATTCGTCGGCAAGGCCAAGCACATCGAGGTGCAGATCCTGGCCGACAAACACGGCAATGTGCTGCATTTGCACGAGCGCGACTGCTCCGTGCAGCGCCGTCACCAGAAGGTGATCGAGCAGGCACCGAGCTATGGCGTGAAGCAGGAGGTCATCGACGGTCTGTGCGAGGCGGCCGTGAAACTGGCGCGGGAAGTGAACTACACGCACGCCGGCACGGTCGAGTTCCTCGTCGATCACGAGTCGGGCGAGTGGTACTTCATCGAGATGAATCCACGCATCCAGGTGGAGCACACCGTGACGGAGGAGATCACCGGCATCGACATCGTGCGCAGCCAGATTTTGATCGCGCAAGGCTACCAGATTCATCAGGAGCCGCTCGCGCTGCCGGTGCAGGAGAAGATCGAGAAAAGCGGCTTCGCCATCCAGTGCCGCATCACCACGGAAGACCCCGAGAACGGCTTCACGCCGGACTTTGGCAAAATTTTGACCTACCGCAGCCCCGGCGGCTTCGGTGTGCGGCTCGACGGGGCGATGGGCGCGACCAACTCGGTCATCACGCCCTATTATGACTCCATGCTGGTGAAGATGACCGTCTTTGCCCGCACCTACCAGCAGGCGCTCGACCGCATGGACCGCGGCCTGCGCGAGTTCCGCATCCGTGGCGTGAAGACGAACATCCCGTTCCTCATGAACGTGGTGCATCACGAGGAGTTCAAGACCGGCCAGGCCACCACGCGCTTCATCGACAACAATCCCGACCTGCTGAAGTTCGTCGCACGCAAAGACCGTGCGTCGAAGCTGTTGAACTACCTCGCCGACACCATCGTGAACGGCAATCCGCATGCGAAGGGCCACAAGATCGGCAAGGCCTTCACCGCGCCGCCGATTCCGCAGTTTGATCACCGCATCGAGCCTGCGAAGGGCACGAAGCAGCTCCTCACCGAAATGGGGCCGGAGAAGTTCTGCAAAGACTGGATCGCCAAGCAGAAGCGCCTGCTGCTCACCGACACCACGATGCGCGACGCGCATCAGTCGCTGCTCGCCACGCGCATGCGCACCTTCGACATGCTCGCCGTGGCGGATGCCGTCGCACGCCGCACGCCGAACCTGTTTTCCCTCGAAATGTGGGGCGGCGCGACCTTTGACGTGACCATGCGCTTCCTGCGCGAAGACCCGTGGGCACGCCTGCGCGACATCCGCGCCAAGGTGCCGAACATCCTGCTCCAGATGCTGTTCCGTGGCTCGAATGCCGTCGGTTACACGAACTACCCGGACAATGTGGTGAAGGGCTTCATCAAACATGCCGCCACCAACGGCATGGACATCTTCCGCATCTTTGACTCGCTCAATTACCTGCCAAACCTCACCGCCGCCATGGACGCGGTGCGCGAGGACACGACGTCGATCTGTGAAGGCACGCTCTGCTACACCGGCGACATCATGGACCCGAAGCGCGACAAGTACGATCTCAAATACTATGTCCGCCTTGCCAAGGAACTCGAAAAGATGGGCGCACACATGCTTTGCATCAAAGACATGGCTGGCCTCGTGCGTCCGTTTGCCGCGAAGAAGCTCGTCAAAGCACTCAAGGACGAGGTCGGCATCCCGATTCACTTTCACACGCATGACACCAGCGGCCTGAACGCCGCCAGCATCATCGAAGCCGCCACCGCAGGTGTCGATGTCGTTGATTCCGCCATCGCCTCCATGTCCGGCGGCACCTCGCAGCCGAACTTGAACTCTATCGTCGCCGCCATGCAGAACACACCGCGCGACACCGGACTCGATGTCGAGGCGCTGCAAGAATTCAGCGACTACTGGGCCGCTGTGCGCAGCTTCTACAAACCCTTCGACACCTCCGAGCCCTACGGCACCGCCGAGGTCTATCTCCACGAGATGCCCGGCGGCCAGTACACCAATCTCAAGGAGCAGGCTATCGGCATGGGCCTCGGCCCGCGCTGGCCCGAGATCGCCCACGCCTACGCCGAGGTGAACCAGCTCTGCGGCGACATCGTCAAAGTCACGCCATCGAGCAAAGTCGTCGGCGATCTCGCCATCGAATGCGTCGCGCGTGGTGTGAAGCCCGCTGACATCATCAACCTGCAAGGCACCAAGTGGAGCAAGGACGTCACCAGCATGTTTGAAGGCTGGCTCGGCGAACCGTTCTACGGCATGGAGTCCGAGAAGGCCGCCGACAGCCGCAAGAAGTGGAACAAGCTCGCCGACGCCATCGTCGGCAAAGGCGGCAAGCGCATCAAAGGCCGCCCCGGCACCCACGCCGCCAAGATCAAGCTCGACGACGTGCGCGCCGAGCTGAAAGGCAAGCTCAAAAAGGAACCCACTGAGGACGACGTGTGGAGCTACCTCATGTATCCCGATGTCTTCCTGAAGTTCGCCGACTTCCGCAAGACCTACGGCGATGTCGCCGCCCTGCCCACGCCCGCGTATTACTACGGCTTGCAGGACAAGGAGGAGATCCACATCAGCCTGGAGGAAGGCAAGACCCTCTTCGTCCGCCTCCTCAACATGACCGAGGCCGACGCCACCGGCCAGCAGACCGCCATCTTCGAGCTCAACGGCTACCCGCGCCACACGACGGTCACCAACAAGTCCCTCGCCAAAAACGCCGTCACCAAGACCAAGGCCGATCCTGCCGATCCGACGCAAGTCGGCGCCCCCATGCCCGGCATGGTCGCCAGCATCGCCGTCAGTGTCGGTCAAAAGGTCAAAGAAGGCGACACCATCGCCACCCTCGAAGCCATGAAGATGTTCGCGGCCGTCGCCTCCCCTGGAGCCGGCACCGTCAGCGAAATCTGCGTCAAGATCGGCGAGAGCGTCGAGAGCAAGGATTTGCTGGTGAGGCTGGTGAAGTAGTCTGCACATTGCATGGCCTCGAAAAAATCATCCTCCACCTCGTTTCGGATGCCGCTGCGTTTTCCAGTGGTGAAGGATGGACAGACGACTGAGGCGTTGATGAGTTTCGCCACTGATCTCGACATTCGTGCCGTGAAGCGGTGGAAGGTGCCCTCAAAATTGAACGACAAGCCAGTCATGAGGAGCCGCGCCGCCGATGCCTGCGAGTTTGCCCAACTCGCGGCCAAGCGCTGGCGGCACTACCGAGACACCAAGACCTTTGCCACCAGTCTCGCTCATCTGAACCGGCTAATCGCCAGCAATGCCCGGGGTGAGTTTTGCTTTCACCTCAAAGTCACGGCGGACTGGTTTCAGGGCATTCTCGGTGCCGCGATGGTCCGCCGGACTTGGTGCCATCATCTGATGATCGACTTCCTGTTCGTCCATCCCAATATTTGCGGCCAGCTTGTCGGAGTTAAGGCGGTGGGCTTGCAAATGCTCCAGTCAGCCTGTCTGCTGGCAAAAGAACTGGGCTGCAAACGTGTCTGGGGCGAGGCCACTCTCGACTCGGCCCCGTTCTATGAGCGTCAGCTTCGTAGGCCAATCGAGGATCTTTTTGCCATCGAAAAGCACGAGATTCAGGTGTTCGCTGCCCGTGTGGACAATCCCGCAGCCAAGGCTTGAACGACCGCAACCTTTGAACTAGCCTCTGACCATGATGAAGCCCCTAGCCCAAATGACGCAGGCGGAAAAGAGCCGTCTCACGAAGCACATGCAGATGCTCGTTGAGCTGGAAGGCGATTTCCCCGGCGTCCTCGGCAACAAGAACAGCTTCTTCATCGCCAAGCCCCTGCCACGCCGCCGCAAAACCGCCAAGCGGTCCAAAGTGGCTGCCTGAAGCCTTTCGAGTGCTCCTCACCCTCGAAGCCATGAGATGTTCGCCGCCGTCGCCTCCCCCGGAGCCGGCACCGTCAGCGGAATCTGCGTCAAGAGCATCAAGCGCAAGGATCTGCTGGTGAGGCTGGTGAAGTAGAGGAGCAATCAACCATGAGATCGAATCAAATACTTGCTAAGTTAAGGCAAATCTAAGCCCTGGATTCGTTTTCGAGCCATCTGGTGCAGACCACGCCAGCGACCACTAGTTCAACTAAGGCTGCGAGTGCTTATTCTATTAACAATCTGGATGTATTGCGAGATAAAGTGCAAATGGCAGTCATGCTTCCTGTCGTTGAGAAAATCGCGATTGAGTTTAGCGAACTGGCTCCTTTGCAAATGGCGTATCGTTGGGTGGATATAGATCACATGGCCTACCTGAAGCTCAACGCTTTGGCTCGAAAGCTCGATATTTACATCGAAGCCATGGCAGGTGTGATTGCTGGATCAAATGATGAAGGTGCAACCGAAAACGAGGTCTCTATTCGGCTGCCATCTGCAAATCATCTTGCGAGTGTCTCGGAATCATTAGCCAGGCTCGACAAAGTCTTCGGTCAAGCGATGTCAGTATTGCCAGAGTCGCCGAAGGTAACAGTAAAGCGGTGGGAAACAGGATCTCTGTGGATTGATATTCTCGTCGGCAGTGTTTCTGGGGTTGTTCTCATTGGAGGCTTGGCATGGGCGGCGGCTTGCTCATACAAGAAATTTCAAGAAGGCCGCCTTTTGGAGAAGATGTCTGAATCTCTTGGCATAAAGAACGAGGTGCTTGGTGCTATTCGTGATGGGGTTGCTAGATCGGTCGACGAGATGATTTCGGCTGAGGCTGCTCGGCTCGAAGCTAAGCACTCAAAAGGGAAAGGCGACCCTGAGACAATTCAACGCTTACAGTTCTGTATCCGTGAGTTTTATGACATGATTCGCTCGGGTGCTGAGATTCATCCTTCACTACAGGCCCCCGAAGATGTGAAAAATGTCTTTCCAAATATGGAACAGGTTTTCGGATTGCCTTCCGCGCAAAAGTTGCTCAAGGAGCACGGTGAAGGTGATCCATCGCCACAAGATGGCGAAGGGTAGATATTTTCAAAGCCCAACGGGCTTTCGTCATGCAGCCCAGGAGCGCCGAGCGATAGCGAGTGCTCTCCTGGGAACCGCACCACCCCCGATCCCCGCCGGATCATGAACCTCAACGAGGTTCCGTCACCCGAACGCCCCTGCGGCACCGCATGGTCCGTGAGGGTGGCCTTCGAAGCCCACGTCTTGCTTCTTTGACAGGACCGCCCGTTTGCCGCATTATTGCCGACATTGAAACAACCTCCTCCAGTCCCCAGCCCGGCCAGCAAGCCAGCGATTACCGTTTCCTCGGTGGTTCGCAGGAGCTTCTCCGACGCGCGGCGCAGAGCCTTGCGGGCGCAGGGACGGGTGACGATGCAGCAGGTGCGGGCCAATCAATCGACGATGAAGTCCGTGCCCTGAGCCGGTTCATCGCGGACGCCGACCACGAACTGAATGCGGAAGTGATTCGCGCCAGCCTGGAGGCGAATCCGATGCGGGGTGGCAGGGAACACCGCGTGGCTTTCCTGCCCGATGCGGAGCGCGTCCTCAAAGTCGCCGATGCCCGCATGCTCGCCACGGAGTCCCTTTTCGACTACCTGACCGATCTCGTGCTGTCCAATCACTACTTCGACGACGACATCCGGCTGGAAGGTGGTTACACCGAGGGCGGTCGCTTGTACATCGTCACCACGCAGCCCTACATCAGCGGCATTCATCCTGACTGGCCCGAACTCAGAGCGGGGCTTGCCCGTCACCAATTGCGCGATCCCGCGCCGAGGTCTCTCGGTGGGAATTTCATCTTCGACGATGACCTGCTCGGAGAAGTGGATGTGTTCGACCTCCATCCCAACAACGTCATCGAGGACGCCTCCGGCTGGCTGAACCCCATCGACGCCCATTTCTACTTTGACGATCGCATCAAGCGAATGGCCGCTCTCCGTAAACTCGGACTGCTCGCTTCCAAGCCCCCGCCAGTGCCTGGCGACGAGGAGTAGGTTCTTGCCAAAGCCCAACGGGCTTTCGTCATGCAGCCCAGGAGTGCAGAACGCCAGCGAGTGCACTCCAGGGAGCCACACCGCCCACGATTCCCGCCGGATCATGAACCTCAACGAGCTTCCGTCACCCGAACGTCCCTGTGGCACCGTCTCGTCGTGAAGATTACAAAGGCCGGAAGTAGCCACGGATGCTGACACTTGGCTGGCGCACGCAGATCTGAATGTGCGTGCGGTCCATGATCTTCGCCCCTTCGTAAAGCGGACGCCCTTCGGTGAAGGGGCCGCGAACGGTGTCGTAGGCGGGCAGGCCGCGCTTGGCCCGCAGCAGATGCACGAAGTTCACCGTGGCACAGTCGAGGTGACGTTTGACCAAGTCCACGTCTCCCTGAAAGCCTGGTTTGTTCGCGGGAGTCTCCGTGCCTGTTTGTGCCATGAAGTGCTTCATGTCACGGTGCGCGGCACGGATTTCATCGAGGCAGGCCGCACTCGTGAGATCCAGACACAGGCCGAGGTCGATGATGGCCCCCAGAACAAAGGGCTTTTTGATCGTCTGACGAAAGTGCTGAGGGTTGTCTTTGACCATCTCCGCCCAGTGCAGCGCGCGCTCAGGCTCATTCTCTCAAAAGTAAGCGCCCGAACCCAGCCAGTCATAGTCGTTCGAGCTGATTTCGACATGCCGCCCATGCGGTGAAAGGATGCTTTCACCCACTTTTCGATCACAGCCGTGATGGGCCAGCGTGATGCCAAGGCTGTCCATGTCTCAGCCTCCGTAGCGTTTCGAAAGCTTGCCCGATTTGGTGATGAAGCCACCTTCAATCAAAAAGGACCGCATCTTGGCCGGGTCTTTCGACATCTGGCGCACCATCTGGCGCAACTGCCGTTGCTCCTCGGCAACGACCGCGTCCGAGCGGTACCCCTGATTTTTGGAAGCGTGCATTTGCATGCTGGCATCAAACCCTGCCCGCCCCGTTTCATCAAGAGGAAACTCGCTGGCCGCTGCCTCCGCAATCACACCCCATCAAAGGCCATTTCATGGGCGTCACCCTTGACGAAAGGTTTGAGCGAAAGTCCTGTCAGCCTCCTGCTGAACGTCATGCGCTCCTGGCATGTCACTGATGCACTGCGCACACTTGTACCCTCTCTCATGAAACAAAACCTGAATGTCTTTGCCGCCCTTTTCATCAGTCTGACCTGCTCGCTGCATGCGCAAGATGCGGCGGATATCCCCGGCTCCAAAGATCCCGCCGGGCTGAAGCGGTATGAGGGCACGCGCACCACGTTTTATGAGGAGAATGCCTTCGACAGCTACACGCTGCCTTTGGGCAAGCTGACGAAAAGGCCGAACATGAACCTCTTTGCCAAAAGCCTCACGCTGGAGGGAAAGGTGACCAAGATCACCTACGTCAGCAACGATCCCAAGCGCACAGCCTTGGAAGTCTTCAAAAACTACCAGAGCGAACTCACCGCTGGTGGCTGGGAGGTTCTTTGGGAAGGCACAGGCGATGAACTCAGTGTGGGCAAAGGCATTCTGTTTCATTCGCTCTTTGCGAACCGGCCCGGCGGCACCTTTGCCATCAGTCACCCGGGTGCCCGCTACCTCGCCGCGAAGAAAGGCGGCTCTCATCTGGCGCTGTTCGTCGCGAATTACAAAGCGGGCACGGTGAGTCCGAAGAGCTTGCAGCCAGCAGCGGGAGTGCCCGTGATCGCGCTGGATCTGATCGAGACCCAGGCCATGGAAGAGAAGATGGTGCTGGTCAAAGCCGAGGAAATGGCCTCCGGCATCACGCAGCAGGGCGCGGTGAACCTGTATGGCTTCCACTTTGACACCGGCTCCGCCACGCTGAAGCCCGAGTCTGACCCGACGCTGGATGAAGTGGCGAAGCTGCTGAAATCCGACCCCACGCTGCGCCTGCTGGTGGTCGGCCACACGGACATCGTGGGTAAATTCGACGGTAACATCGAGCTGTCCCAAAACCGTGCGGCATCGGTGGTGTCCGCTCTCACGAAGCGCGTCCCCGCCGCTGCCTCAAGGCTCACACCCTGCGGTGTTGGCTACCAGTGCCCGATCTCCAGCAACAGCAGCGAAGAAGGCCGTGCGATGAATCGTCGTGTCGCGCTGGTGAAGGTGGAGAACTAACAGGACACGCATCAGTCCAGCCGCCATGTCGCCTGCCGCAGCACGGCCAGTTTCGGCTCCGTCATTTTTTCATACCACACGCTGAGCAGCGTGCCGTCCGGCAGTTCCACCGTGCTGGGGTAGCCGAGATCACCACCGATTCCGTTGCCGGAAAGAATCATCGCCTCACCCCAGGTCTGGCCGTTGTCCGAGCTGATGCGGGCTTGGTTGCCGTAAGGCTTGCGGCGGTGGCCGTAGGTCATGACGAGACGACCATCCCGCAGACGCAGCAGATGCGAGGGCAGGCCCCAGACGCCGATGGAACGTGGCTCGCTCCATGTCCTGCCGCCGTCTTTCGACTCGGACTGCAGCGTCTCACCCTTGCTCGTGTCGTTGTGATTGCGAATCTGCGCGATGAGCGTGCCGTCAGCGGCTTCGATCGCATGCAGCTCGTGGTAGCCGCGCACCGCGCTGTCTCCCTGCCGCGTGGGAATTTCAGCCAGCCATTGCCAGGTGAGTCCGTCGTCCTTCGACTCGGCCACACCGATCTTCTTCTCCCCCGTCCACAATTGTTTCCCGGCATAGAGCAGGCGGCCGTCCTTGAGCTGAACCGGCCCATGCGGGCTGTTCACGATGGTGGGAATAGGTTTCGTCCATGTTTCGCCTCCGTCAGTGGAACGCAGCACCCATTCACCGAGCTGCGCCTGCCGTTCGGCGTCGCTCAGCTTCTCATGCGCGGCTTTCCAGCGCGCGTAGCGCTCCGCAGGCATCGCTTTTGACACCCAGCCCTGCGGTGTGAGCTCGGCCATCGCCGTGGCCTTTTTGTACGAGTCCTCATAGGCCAGCGAGGTGAAGGTGGTGACTAGCAGCGTGCCTTTTGCCGTTTCCAGCACGCCTGAGTCACGATCATCAATCGGCCCGTCGTAAATCACCTGTGGCGCGGACCAGGTGCCGCCGTGGTCGCTCGATTTCATGGCCACCACTTTCCCAAAAGGGCATACATGCGCCTCACGCCCGCCGGAACAGGTTACCCATAGCTCGCCATTCGCCCGCTGCGCCACCGTCGGCCAGCCATGATAAAACTCCGGCTGCTGTGAGATGATCTTTGTCTCGATGATTTTCGCCACAGGGGCGGCTCCCCGGGCGATGAATGGGAGTGCAAGGGCGGTGGTGGCGAGAAAACGGCGACGGTTGGTCATGGCGTGGCAGACTACGCACCCGCAGCACGGACTTTAGCAGGATGAACCCGAGGTAACGAGGAAGAAGCTGCCGAGAAGAAGCTTGCCCCGCCTAGGCTTCCAGCCAAGCCCGGACAGGCCCTTAATAATCCAGGATTTCGAAGTCCTGGGGGCAGGAATACCCTGACCGGAACTTCGCTATCCGGGATCATCGCTGATTTGTGCGTATTTTCGACTCCAGCGGCGGGCAGACTTGGCATGGACAGCCTTCATGAACCCGTCTGCGGCTGATTGCGCGCGGCATCCTCAGCGGCGCGTTGCGCGGCTTCAGCAGCGGCACGTTGGGCAGCCTCCGCGGCAGCGCGCTGCGCTTCTTCCTGCTGCCGCCGCATCTGCTCCTCAGCGACACGACGGGCCTGTTCCTCGGCCTGACGCTGTGCCATCTCTTGCTGCCGCCGCATTTGCTCCTCGGCAGCACGGCGGGCTTGTTCCTCCGCCTGCTGACGGGCCATTTCTTGCGCTTGGCGTTGGGCTTCTTCCTGAGCGCGACGCATCTCGGCCTCAGCCTGACGACGGGCCTGCTCCTCCGCCTCACGCTGCGCCATTTCCTGGGCGCGGCGGGCGGCTTCTTCTTGCTGACGTTGCATCGCGGCGGTCTCGGCTTGTTGACGAGCACGTTCAGCTTCAGCGGCGGCTTGGGCTTGCTCTGCGGCCTTATTTTCGGCCATGGCACGTTGCTGCGCGGCAAGCTCCTCTTGTTGACGTTGCTGCATGGCAATCGCTTCGGCTTGTTGGCGGGCGCGTTCAGCCTCGGCGGTGGCCTGGTCTTGGTCTGCGGCCATTTTTTCGGCCATGGCGCGTTGCTGTGCGGCAAGCTCCTCTTGCTGACGCTGCTGCATGGCAGTCGCTTCCGCCTGCTGGCGAACACGTTCAGCTTCAGCGGCGGCCTGAGCTTGTTCTGCGGCCATTTTTTCGGTCATGGCTCGTTGTTGCGCGGCAAGCTCCTCTTGCTGACGCTGCTGCATGGCAGTCGCTTCAGCCTGCTGGCGGACACGTTCCGTCTCGGCTGCGATCTGCGCTTGTTCTGCCGTCATTTTCTCCGCCGTTGCTTTTTGTTGGGCGGCGAGTTCTTCCTGCTGGCGCTGCTGAATGGCGGCTGCATCGGCCTGCATGCGTGTTTTTTCGGCCTCTGCCGCCGCTGCCTGCTCCACAGCCATTTTTTCGGCGGCGGCACGCTGCTGGGCGAGTTGTTCGTCCTGCTGCGGAACAGGCGATTCCGCCACAGCGGGCGCGGTGGGCATTGTTTGCACCACGGGTGGCTGAGAGGCGGGAATTTCGACGGGAACGACCGGAACAGGCTGGACGGCGGGCGGTGCGGTTTCCACAGCGACGGTTGGAGCTGGAATCACCGGCTCCGCAGGCATCACCACGGTGGTTGGAGGCGTTTTTTCCGGCTCTACCGCTGTGATGACGGGTGGCATGGCTGGGGAAGTGACCGCTGGCTGATCCACGACCACGGACACCGGTGGTGTGGCGGGCTGCTCGGGTGTGACGCTGGTTTCTGCGGCTGCGATGGGGGTTGCAGGCTGAGTCATCGGCTTGTCCTCAATGGCCATGGCAGGACGCACAGTTTCCGGAGAGGCTGACTCGACCACTGGCGCATTGACCACAGCGGGAGGCGTTTCCACGGGCTGGGCGACGACGGGCGGCGCTGCTGTTTCGATCACGGCTACCGGCTGCTGCACGGCGGCGGTGAGCTTTTCTGCGGCAATCGTCTCGCGAATTTCGGTCGCGACGCGCTGTGGGACGCCTTCAAAGGCGTCCACACGCCTTGGCTTCTCGATGCGCTCCGCCAATTGCGGCCGCATGGCAGGCGCACCGGCCCTCAGCAGCGGGAGTTCAACCATGACCGGCTGTGCCAATGACTCAGGGCGGCGATGTCCGGGACGTGATCTTGGAATCTCACTGGCCGCAATCGACTGCACCTGGATCTGGGGCACGGGACGCGCGCAATCCCGTTCCATCTGGGCACGCGGCGGACCGCCGTGGTGCTTAAACATGCCACGGCGGGGCTGGTCGTCGCAGCGGACGATCTGGGTGACGTTCACGCTGCTCTGGAAGATCGTCGTGTTTTGCGTCACGGGGGCGCAGTAGGTGGTGTAGCTCGGCTGCACGAAATGATTCGTGGTGATGAAGCTGTAGCTGGAAGGGCCGAGGTTGTACTGCGTGTCGCAGTCGCGATACACTCCGCTGATGGACCCGCGATCTGGTGGAAGCGGCGCCCAGCCGACGTGATCGCGGCTCTGACGCCAGGAGACCCAGGCGGGCGCCCATTCGCTGCCGGGCACCCAGACCCAGCCGTGGCGCGAGAGATTCACCCAGCGGCCATAGTGATAGGTGGCCCAGCCAAAGGGTTCGTTTGACTGCCAGGTCCAGCCCATGGACGACCAGACCCAGCAGCCATCCACATACGGCCGCCAGCGGGCCGTGGTGATGGTGGGCCGCCAGCAGTAACCGTAGCCGCTCACATCCATCCAGCGACCGTAGGGGGCGAGCTGATCATAAAAAAGCGAGTGATCACGCGGTGCCGAAACTTGCGGTGTCACATTCACACGAGGCGTGGTGATGGCGATGCGCTGCGTGACGGCATTGCTCTGCTGCCGCGCCATGTCTGCTTGAGCGCGGAGGTCTTCGTTCTGCTGCCTCAAAGCCTCCAAAGAATCGCGCAGCTCGGCATTCTCACGATCTTTGAGCGCCTGCTCCATCTCGGCGAGCTGCTTGTCCATCAGCGCGGTCTTCGTCTCGATCTCCAATGCCTGGCGCTGCAAGGCATCGCGGGCCTCGGCGAGCTGGTTTTCGGTGGCGGCGTTGTAGGGCGCGGCCTCGGGGGCTACACTGACCGCAGGAGGTGGCACCGACTTGTCACAGCCGGTCAGGGGGAGGAGTGCGGCGACGACAACAAGGGAGCGGAAGCGGGCATTCATGGGCGTGGAGTCCAGTCTGACGCCGCCCAGGAAAATGTATTCACCCCGGCTCCTACTTCTTCCGCTTCACCACCTGCTGTGTCTGCCTCGTTTTGAGCATCAAATCGGCCCCGAGGACGCCGCTGAAGTGGCTCAGCGGATACAGGATGCTGCGGCGGCCGATGATGCTGCCGGGGCTGATCACGCTGTTGCAGCCGATCTCCGCGTAATCGCCGACGATGGCGCCAAATTTCCGCAGGCCGGTGGGCAGGATGTCGGTGTCGGTCTTGACGGTGACTTCGAGACGGTCCAGCCGCACATTGGAAAGGATCACGCCAGCGGCCAAGTGCGCCTTGTGGCCCAGGATGGAGTCGCCCACATAGTTGTAATGCGGCACCTCGCATCCGTCGAAGATGACGCAGTTTTTGAACTCACAGGAGTTTCCGAGCACGCAGCCGTCGCCGATGATGACGTTCTCGCGGATGTAGCAGCCGGCGCGGAGCTGGCAGTTTCGCCCGATCCAGGCCGGGCCTTTGATCACCACGCCAGGCTCCAGCGTGGTGCCCTCATCAATGAACACATCCTCGCCGATGAACGCGCCCGGCGGCACCTGCGTGCGAATCTCGCGCTGCAGCCGGAATTCGAGGTAGGACTCGATCCGCGTCAGCGCCGCCCACACCGGCGAGTCATCCGGGAACAGGATGCCATGCTTCGTGTGGGTGAGATCGAGGTAGTCGCAGGCGGGGAACACAAGTCAGGTTCAAGGTTCTGAGTTCAAGGTTCAAGGTTGGCGCCTGGCGGTTCGGAACTTTGAACCTGGAACGCGGAACCTGGAACAGGCAATAGCCTACACCGTCATGATCTCCTTCTCCTTCGAGGCCACATGCTGGTCGATCTCGGCGATTTTCTTGTCGGTCATGGTCTGAATTTCCTTCTCCATGCGGTGGAGGTCGTCTTCGGTGATGTGGCCGTCCTTCTCGCCTTTTTTGATGGCTTCGAGCGCATCGCGGCGGGCGGAGCGCACGCGCACGCGGGCGTCTTCGCCGAGGGTCTTGCACATCTTCACCATCTGCTCGCGGCGTTCGGTGGTGAGGGACGGAATCGGCAGGCGGATGACTTTGCCCTCGATGCTGCCGTTCAAACCGAGACGCGATTCACGGATCGCGCGGTCGATGTCCTGGAGCGTGGAGGAATCAAACGGCTCGATGCGGATCAGACGCGCGTCCGGCGTGGTGATCATGGCGAGCTGCTTGAGCTTCATGTGGCTGCCGTAGCTCATCACATGCACGTCCATGTTTTCGACCAGCGTGGGGTTGGCCTTGCCCGTGCGCACGGTGGCAAATTCGTGAATGGCGTGCTCGACCGCCTTTGTCATGGCCTCGTCGGCCTCCATCATCGTCAATTCAGGGTCCATATCAGTGTCAGGTTGGGATTTCGCTCAGCCTTTGGCATCCACCAGCGTGCCAAGGTGCTCGCCGACGAGCGCCCGGCGGATGTTGTCCGGCTCGTTCATGCTGAAAACGCCGATGGGCATGTTGTTTTCCATGCAGAGGGAGAAAGCGGTGGAGTCCATCACCTTGAGCTGACGTGTCAGGCACTCGTGGAAGCTGATGCGGTCAAACTTCACCGCGTCCGGGTTCTTGGCGGGGTCGGAATCGTAGATGCCGTCCACCTTCGTCGCTTTGAGCACGATCTCGGCATTGATCTCGCTCGCACGCAGCGCGGCGGTGGTATCGGTGGAGAAAAACGGATTGCCCGTGCCGGCGGCGAAGATCACCACGCGGCCCAGCTCGAGATGGCGCATGGCTTTGCGGCGCACAAAAGGCTCGGCCACGTTGTCCATCTTGATCGCGCTTTGCACCCGCGACGGCACGTCCATGGCCTCCAGCATGCTTTGCAAGGCCAGCGAGTTCATCACCGTGGCCAGCATGCCCATGTAATCCGCCGTGGCGCGTTCCATGCCCTTGTTGCTGGCCGTCACACCGCGCCAGAAGTTGCCGCCACCCACGACCAGGGCGATTTCGAGGCCGGTCTGATGCGCCGCTTTGATCTGCGCCGCCATGTCCTCGACGATGGGCGGGGAGATGTTGTCCGTACTGCCCGGTTGTCTCAGCGCTTCACCGCTGAGTTTGAGAAGAACACGACGGAATTTTCGAGGAGCGGTGGAATCGGGCATGAAAGATCAGAGTTGAACCATAAAGCATGAGCGCAGCGGCCTTGCAAAGCCAAATCTGCTGCGGCATCCATCGCGCATGAAAGAAGACCCGACCCTTCCCTCCGACGCGCGCTTTGAAACACGCGCCATCCACGTCGGCCAGGACTACCGCAGCGAGACCGGCGCGGTCATCCCGCCGATCTACATGACCTCCACCTTCGAGACCGGCAATCCGACCGGTTTTGACTACACCCGCTCCGGCAATCCGAACTTCCGCAACCTGCAATGCACGCTCGCCAGCCTGGAAAACGCGAAGCACTGCACCGTCTTCGCCAGCGGCCTCAGCGCCATCTCCGCCATCCTGTTTTCGCTCAAAGCGGGAGATGTGATCCTCTCCGAGCAGCAGATCTATGGCTGCACCTACCGCATCTTTGAAAAAGTGCTGCGTCGTTTCGGCGTCACCATCAAATACGCCAACCTCGCCAATCCCAAGAACCACGGTCTCATCGCCCAGCTCAAGCCCGCGCTCGTCTGGCTGGAGTCACCCACCAATCCGCTGCTGAAAATCCTCGACATCAAGGCTCTCAGCGCCGCCGCCCACAGCGTCGGCAGTGTCGTCGCGGTGGACAACACCTTCGCCTCCAGCCTGCTCCAGCAGCCGCTCGATCTCGGTGCCGATCTCTCCTTGCTCAGCACCACGAAATACACCAACGGTCACAGCGACAGCCTCGGCGGCGCGGTTTGCAGCAATTCCGACGAGTGGCAGGAAAAAATGATCTTCGCGCAGAAAGCCATCGGTTTGCAGCCCAGCCCCTTCGACGCCTGGCTCATCTCCCGCGGCGCGAAAACCGAGGCCGTGCGCATGGAGCGCCATTGCTCGAACGCCCTCGAACTCGCGAAGCGGCTGGAAGAGCGCAAGGCACGCAAAGGCCGCAAAACCGTCCGCAGCGTAAACTACCCCTTCCTGAGCAGCCATCCGCAGTACAAGCTCGCCAAAAAGCAAATGAAGGCCGGCGGCGGCATGCTGCTGGCCGACTTCGGCCTCAGCTACGGCGACACCCTCGCCTTCATCCGCCGTCTGCGCCTCTTCACCCAAGCCGAAAGCCTCGGCGGCATCGAAAGCCTCGTCGCCCATCCCGCCAGCATGACCCACGCCTCGATTCCCAAAGAAACCCGCGAAGCCGCCGGCGTCACCGACGGTCTCGTGCGCTTCTCCGTCGGCATCGAGCACGTCGAGGATCTGTGGGAGGACATTGACCGGGCCTTGGCGAAGAAGTAAGGACTCGCCCCCCTTTCTCGATGTCCGACCTCTTCAAACACCCTCTCTGCAACGCCGAAGACCTCGGCAAAGCGATCCCGGATCACGAACTCGGCGTGTCCGTCTGCCTGCCTTTGTGGCAGCATGTGATCGGTTATGAAGAAGGTGATCAAGAGATCGTTTCAAAGTTCAAATCCGGCTATCCGCGCTTCTGCTGCCCCCCAGCCATCACACGGCTGTTTGAAGCCGCGGAAAAGGAATTCGCAGGCGTAGGTGAACGCTGCCTCGTCTTTCCACGCGTCGTGCATGCGGAGCGCTGCGTTCAGTTCATCGAAACCGGTCGAGCTGTCGAATGGACAGCGCACCAACTCGGCGTCGCCGTGTTTCCGGCCGACAGTTATGTGAAGGCCCGCAAATTCTGGCGCTTCTGCGGCGAATGCGTGAGCACACGGCAGGCCTGCGAGGCTTTGGGCACGCAATCGAGCGGTGTGACGGAAGCTGAAGGCAAGGCGGCCAACCTCACGATCAAACAGCGCATCTCCCAGCTCGCCGGACAGCATCCGGAAGACGTGTTTCTCTTTCCATCCGGCATGGCGGCGAATTTTGCGGTGCATCGCATGCTCACGCATCTGTCTCCGGGCCGCAAAACCGCGCAGCTCGACTTTCCCTATGTCGATGTGTTGAAGCTGCAGCAGTTCTTCGGCAGCGGCGCACATTTCCTGCCGCTGATCAAAGACAGCGAGTATGACGATCTGCGTGCGCTGCTGCAAAACGAGCCGCTGGCGGGCCTGTTCTGCGAAGCGCCGAGCAATCCGCTGCTGCGCTGTGTCGATTTCGAGCGCTTGGTGAAGATTCGCGCCGAGGCGCAGCCGGGCGTGCCCATCATCGTCGATGACACCATCTCGACCGTCGCCCATGCCGACGCGCATCGCGTCGCCGATGTGGTGACGACGAGCCTGACGAAGAGTTTTTCCGGTGTGGGAGATGTCATGGCCGGCAGCGTCGTCTTGAACCGTAATTCACCGCATCACGCGGCATTCTCCGCGTTTTTGACCGCGCACGCCGATCACGAACTCTGGCGTGGCGATGCCGTGGCGCTCGAACTCAACAGCCGCGACTTCACGCAACGCGCCACCACCATGAGCCGCAACGCCAAGGCGCTCGCCGAGCATCTACGCTCGCATCCGAAGGTGGACCGCGTCTGGCATGCGGCGACCGAAGGCGGACGCGGCTATGAGTTCATCCGCCGCGAGAACGGCGGTCACGGCTGCCTGTTCTCCTTCACGCTCAAAAACCCCGAGCAAACGAGTCCGAAGTTCTATGATGCCCTGCGCGTGTGCAAAGGCCCCAGCCTCGGCACCAACTTCACGCTCGTGTGCCCCTACACGCTGCTCGCGCATTACGAAGAACTCGACTGGGTCGAAAGCGTCGGCGTCAGCCGCTGGCTCATCCGCGTCTCCGCCGGTCTGGAGGAGACGACAGACTTGATCGCAAGGTTTGATGAGGCGCTGGCCTGAGTAGATTCGACTGGCAGTCGAATCGGCTGGGGACGTTCGGCTTCGATTGCCAATCGAAGCTACGGCGATTGCTTTCGCGACCGCCACAGATACACCAGAAAGTTCCCCAGCCCGCTGAACTTGAACTTCGGGTCCACCCAGCGCTCGATCACATAAAAAGCGAAGTAGTAAGCCCGGCAGAAGCCCCACACGCACAGCGCGAGCGGCAGCGCCGTGCGCCAGTTCCAGTTCTCCACGAGCAGGATCGCGGCGGACAACAGGCCGATGACGAGAAACAGCCCGCCTTTGAGCCACATGGCCTTGGTGGATTGGAGATCGCGCATGGTCTCTGCTTTTGCTCAAGATTCCGCTCAGTGAGAGCTTGATCAGAGCATTCATGAGGCCGCCAGCTTCATGAACCATCGCTGTTGTTCTACCAAGCCTGAAGTCGGTGGTGGAGGGCGTTTTTTCACCTCCATCTCCGCCAGCCCGGCATACATCTGGAAATCCCTGATAGTGTCCGACGCACGGATGTCCTCCTCCCGCACTTTTTCAAGCAGCGGTCCAGCTGCCTTCCAAGTGTCAACCCAGCGTTTGGCGAGCTTGCGTTCTTCGTCGGTCATACTCTCAGCCTAACGCCAAAAGCGCGAACCGCTACTTCTTCTCCAGCCGCACATAATCCAAGCCCACCATGTTCCCCGGCTTCGCTTCTGGATTCGGTGGAGCGAGGGTGAAAGTGAGTTGGTGGTCGCCAGCGGTGAGTTCATGGGTGCCCCAGTCGAGTTCGTCGGTGAGGATGACTTTGTCGGCGTGGTAGCCATCGAAGGAGGAGGCCACAGGCTTGCCATCAAGCGTGATGCTCGCCACGCCGTAGTCGCGGGCCATCGTGAGCACGCCGCGGAGCTGGTATTTGCCCGCTTCTTTGACCGGGATGGCCAGCGTGAGCTTCTGGTCAGGCTGGCCTCCCGTCCACCAAAGCTGCGCACCGCCGCTCCACTTGTTGCCAAAGCCGCCCATGCCTTGGATGCGCGTGTTGCCGCCCGTTTTGGCGATGATTTTGAGCGACTCACCTTCGAGCGCTCCGGGTATTGTAGTTCCGCCTTTAGGCGGCTTCTGACCGGCTAAAGCCGGGACTACAGAACCGCTTTGCAGATACTTCACCAGATCCACCACCATCTCGGGCTGGAGCGCGTCGAAGAGCCCCTCCGGCATCGTGCTCATCTTGGACACCTCGCGTTTCTTCACGTCGGCCTTCGGCAACACAAACTCGATACCGCCCATCATCGCGACCTTCACCGTCGCCGCGTTCTCCTCCTTGATCACGCCGCCCATCACCCGGCCGTCGTGCATGGTGAAAAGGTTGAGCTGGTAGTCCTTCCCGATCACCGCGTTCGGATCGAGCACGTTTTCCAGCAGGTAGTTCAAGTCCGCGCGATTGCTGCCGGTGATGTCCGGCCCCACATTCTGACCTTCGCCGAAGAGCTTGTGGCATTGGCCGCAGGTGGCGGTGTAGAGCATTTTGCCCTTCGCGAGATCACCTTTCGCCAGAGCCGCAGGCATGAGCAGGGCGCGGAACTTTTTCATGCGCTCGCCGAGATCGGCCTTCGGCGCGTTCACATCGCCCCAGGCGGATTTGATGAGGGCGTTGATCTCCGCGTCGTCGAAGGCGGTGAGCTGGCGCACAAGGAAGGGGGAAAGAGCCGTGGGAGCCACTTTTTTGTCGCGCATTGCCTCCAGCAGCGTTTTGGCGCCCGCAGGCCAGGAGGAGAGCGAATTCACGGCATCTTGCACTTCATCGGGGGAACGCTTGCTCTCGATGACCTCGCGCAACACCCAGTCAACGCGCAGACCGGCCTTCTTCTCTGCGACTTCACGATTCGGGAAGAACGCGAGTCCCTGAATGATCCGACGGCGAAGGCGGGAAGGAAAGTCCGCCGAGATGACGGCGGTAAGAATATCGGTCAGCGATGTTGTGTCGCCTGCGCGGAGCAGCACCTCCAAAGCACGCTCGCGCACCGCCTCACTCTCGCTTTTTGCGGCGTAGAAGGCGATGTGGCGGAAATTGCTCATCGCATCGCTCCTGCCGTTCATCGCCTCCAGCTCCCAGAGATCAAACTGGGTGGTGCGCGGCAGGTCCTGGAACTTTTGAGAAAGCACCGCCCAATCCTGCGGCAAAGTCGCTTTGTGCTCTGCACGTGCGCTTGCGGTGACCATCGCGATCATCTGAATCTGCTCCTGCGGGTCTTTGGACTCCGCCGCAAGGCTCAACAACTTCTGCCTGCCAGCGTCCTCGGCAGCGAGGCGACGATAAATGAAGCCGGTGACTTTTTCGAGTTTCGACACCTTCGCGAGCTGCATACCCACCGCCGGGTCTGCCGCAACGACAGGCTCGATGCCATACCAGATGAGCAGCGGGATCATCGGATCGTCCTTGTCCTCGCCATGCTTGAGGAGCGCGGTGGCGAGGTCTTTGCGCTGATCCTGCGGGAGGCGCTGGAGCGCGGAGGCGAGTTCGCGGCGGACGATGGGGGATTGGTGTTTTTGAGCGGCTGAACTTAAAACACCCATATCCGTATCAGCAAAGTCACCTCCTGATGCTGCATGCCGAATAACTTGTCCGATGAGTCTTTCGTCTTGAGACGATTCAAAAACCTGGGGCCTAAGGTGCTGTGGTGGAGCAATGGTATTGGATAGCCATAGCAGCCTTAATGTCTCCTGAATGGTAAACTCACGGCCTGCAATGGAGGTCGCGATGGCAAGCTCTGGCTCAGTGCCTGCATTGTATTTCTCCATCAGCGTCCGTCTCGCCATCCGCGATTCCCACTCGTTCTCGGTCTGCACCGCGAGCTTCGCGAGGGCTTCATCGCTTTCCTTCGCGAGATCACCCTTCCACGGCTTCCAGCCGTCGTAGCTGATGCGGTAGAGCCTGCCATTGCTGCGGTCCCAGTTCTCCACAGCGTTGCTGCCGCGATGGCAGATTTGTTGATCGGACCAATCACTCACATACAGCGCCCCATCCGGGCCGACTTTTTGCGTCACGGGGATGAAGTGCATGTCGTTCGACCGCAGGAAGTCGGCGGCGTGTTTACCAATGTAGCTGCTGCCCTTCACATCGGTGTAATTCGCGACGAGGCGGTGGCCGTGGAGGTTGCCGAAGAGGAGCTGATTCCGATACGTCGGCGGGAAGAGGCTGCTCTGGTAGATGGCGAGGCCGCAGTGCGCGTGACCGCCGCCGAGCGCGTTCGTGTCGTTGTTCATGACACCGGCACCGGTGGTCTTGTCGAAGCTGACATCGGGGCGCGGATTGCCGGCGTAGTGCGCGTGATCGGCGATGGTCTTGATGTCCTCGTAGGTGTGCGCGTTGAAGTGCTGCCCGGCCTGCCGCTGATACCGCCCGCCGGGGACGATGTGGTAGAGATGCGGGATGACGCAGGCGGTGACGAAGAACTCGCCATGCTGGTCGTAATCCAGCCCCCATGGATTGCTGGTGCCGTGCGCGAAGATTTCAAACTCATGCCGCACGGGATGGTAACGCCAGATGCCGGCATTGATCGGCTGCCGCTGGTCATCCGGCGTGCCCGGCTTGCCGACCTTGCTGTGCGTGAAGACGCCGTGGCAGCCGTAAAGCCAGCCGTCCGGGCCCCAGATGAAGCTGTTGAGCGTCTCGTGGGTGTCCTGGCTGCCCCAGCCGTCGAGGAGGATGCGGGCCTCGAAAGAGAGTCCGGGAGCCAGGGGGAAAGAGGATAGAGGATAGCGGGGAGAGGATAGATTCCCCTTCACGGCGGCTTTTTCTATCTTCTCTCCTCGATCTTCTATCTTCTGCGTCAGAGGATCGGCCCGGTCATCGTGATCCGCATCCGGGATGAAGAGCAGATAAGGCGCGGCCCCCACCCACACGCCGCCGAAACCCAGCTCAATGCCACTGACGAGGTTCAAGCCTTCGCAGAAGATTTTCTTCGTCTCGAAGGTGCCGTCGCCATCGGTGTCTTCGAGAATCTTGATGCGGTCCTGGCCTTGGCCGACTTCGCGCGGCTGCGGGTAGCTGTTGCCCTCAACAACCCAGATGCGGCCGCGCTCGTCGAAGGTGAAGGCGATGGGCTGTACGAGATCCGGTTCGGCGGCGATGAGTTCCGCTTTGAATCCGCCAGGGAGTTGCATGGACTTCAGCGCATCGGCTGGCGACTGGCCTTTGGCATATTCAGCCTGCGGTTTGAGCGCGGGGCCATAGAGCTTCTTCGGCGTGAGGTCGGCGGTGGTGTCTTTCCGCTCCTGCGTGAGGATGAAAACGCCCGCTTTATTCCCGACGACGATGTCGGGCAGCTTGTCGCCATTCACATCGCCGACCTGGACATCGACGCCGACGCCGCTTTCGGCATCGACGAGGTGCGGGACGAAATCGACGCCGCCTTTGCCATCGCGCTTGGTTTGATACCAGTAGATGACGCGTGCGCCGCGCTCGTCGGGGTCGTGGCCGTTGTGCGCCCAGTAGCGCTTGCCGGTGACGATGTCTTGGATGCCATCGCCATCAATGTCGGCGAGGTGTGCGGCGTGCGGCTGGGAGAAGACGATGCCGTAGTCGTTGTCCTGCGGCTGCTCGCTGGCGAGCATGACGCGGGTCCAATTGGGGCCGCTGAGAGGAGTTTCGAAGGGAGCATAGGGTTCTTTGCCTGCTCCGTCCTTATTGTTTTCGACGCGGGCAGGAGCACCGGCGCGTTCTTCATGCTTGTTTTGCAGAAACACCGCCACGCCGTAGCGATGTGCGGAGAGGCTAGTGAAGATGTCGTTCGTACCATTGCCGTCAAAGTCATACGCGAACATCTGCGCCCCACCGCCGACACCGACGGCAAAGGTGTGCGGGTGAAAGTTTACCGACAGGTAGCCGCCAGTGAAGGGCACCTCATGCCAACTGAGATCCGCAGGCTGTTCCCACCAGCGGCGCGCTTCCAGAAGATCCAGCCTGCCGTCACCATTCACATCCCCAACTCCGAGACCGTGGGTGAACTTGCCCATGGCCAGAGACCCTGGTTGACAGCCCGTGAAGTGCCATTTCTGGGTTGGATTTTCCCAGTCGGGCTCGAACCAGCCCAGCCAGCCCCGGGTGCTGCACACGATCTCCGGTTTGCCGTCGCCGGTGATGTCGGTGAAGACAGGTGACTCATTGTCCACCACGTCGGCGACGATGTGCATGGGCCAGGGCTTGTCGTCATGCGTGCCGGGGTTCAGGTAGAGCCGCGCCTCCTTGCCGGGAAAGCCGAGGATGAGGATGTCGTTGCGCTTGTCTCCATCGAAATCGTGGACATAGGCGAAGAAGTTGTCCGAGTAGCCATTGATGCTGAAGATCTTCGGCTCGTAGTAGGCGTGCTTTTTCTCGAACGCCGGGCCTTCCCACCAAAACGGACCGGCGACGATGTCGGGTTTGCCGTCGCCATTGATGTCGCCGATGGCGGCACCTTCAGAGTAAAAGTCACCGTGGAGCTGCTGGCGCTTCCAGGTGATCTGCGTGGCGGCGTGCAGGCTGGAAGCCGCGAGGAGGGCGAAAAGGAGACTTTTCATGGCTGGGTGAAAACCAACGCTATCAGAAATGGGCGCTGGCAGACAACTTTTATGAGCCATCGGCCATCCTGCTGTTTATTCTGCTCCATGCCGCCCATCTTCATCCTGAACGAAGAACCCATCCAGCCCGCACAGACCGTGTTCAAATCGGGCGAGGGCGCGGAGGTGCAGTTTCTCGGCACAGTGCGCGATCAGGAGGAGGGCAAAACGATCCGCGGCATCGACTACAGCGCCTATCTGCCCATGGCGGAAAAGATGCTGCAGGAGCTCGTCGAACGCGGTGAACGCGAGCACGGCCCGCATCGTGTGTTCATCCAGCACCGGCTCGGTTTCGTGGCGGCTGAGCAGCCGAGCATCATCATCAAGGTGCGCACCAAGCACAGCGCGGAGGCCTTTGACCTGTGCCGCTGGTATTTGAAGGAGATCAAAACCTGCGTGCCGATCTGGAAGCGTGCGGTGTTTGTGGACCAAGGCTGATTCGGACGTCACACCGCGAGAGAAGGAGTTTTAAGGCGCTCAAAATCAGAACTGTTGCAGGTGAGGCTCTGAAAACCTACGCAGGAGCGGCAAAGTAAGTGGGGGTGGACAGGAGCGCGGACGCCCTCGTCCGCCGAAATCTGGCTTGCGCCTTGCCGGTAGGGCTGGGTAGGCTGCCCAGCATGCCAAGGCATTCCATCTTTTATGCATTGCTCTGCTCGATGCTGCTGGCTTCTCCTTCCAGAGGTGAAGAAAAAGCACTCGTGCCGCCCGTCGCACCCCTGACGAGCATGGATGTGCTCGATAATCGGTACAAGATCGAAACGGGCGACGTGTTGTTTATTAAAATCGAGACGGACAAGCAACACCAGTATGACGAATTGGTATCGGCTAGCGGCGAGGTTAAAGTGCCTAACTTCGGCCAGATGAAGGCAGTCGGCATGACCCCAAAAGCTCTTGCCTCCAGAATTAAAGCTAGGCTGGGCAATGCCGGGGTTTCGGTCATCTCGGTGCTTGTTGCTCATAGCCGCCCGCATCCGAGTCATGAAGAGATACTTGATCCTGGTGTCAAAAAGACTCCTTCCGTCATCCTTTTTGGCTTTGTCTCCAAACAGGGCAAATACGACCTGCTCGACGGCCAGGAACTCACTGTCAGCAGGCTGCTTCAACGTGCGGGCGGGCTTGTTTCAGAGAGAGCCATCCCGAAAATCGTCATCGTCCGCAAGACCCCGCAAGGCAACAAACACATCCTTGTGAACACCAAGGCGGCTTTGGTCCACAAACGCAGCGAGTATGACCTCTTTCTTCGACCTGATGATGTCGTGATCGTCGAGTGAGTCGCATAAGACTCACACCCCCGCCACCCGCACCGTCGCGTAGCTCTTCTTGCCTTTGCGCAGGATACAGAGCCTGCCGCCGAGGAAGTTTTCGGCGGTGCGCGAGTGAACGGCACCGGTGGCGACCTGAAGTTTAAGCTCTGGGCGGAAAAAGTCCGAACAACGCCTCTGCCTCGCGCACACGGAGACGGCGAGGATGATTCAGATCCAATGCATGAATCGTGGCACGTCCCGTTGCGGTGATGCCTACCATGCGTCTGTCTTCCCAGGCAAACTCGTCCGACCAGCGTTGCCTGCGTGGATGGAAGAGAGCTGCCATCGCCTGTGTGTCTGGATCCAGCACATGCGACCGGTCCGATTTGTGCAGATTACAGCTCGGGCAGGCCAGCGCGAGATTGTCCGCAGTGGTGGTGCCACCGCAGGTGACGGGGATGATGTGCTCCACATGAAACGTCGCCCCCTGAAGCGACTGGCTCATGCGACAGTATTCGCAGCGATGTTCCGCGCGTTCTTTGACGAGCACGGCCAAGGCGGCGGGAACGTTCATGCCGGGCGTTTGCCAAGGAGTTGCAATGCCTGGGCACGAAGCAATGAGATCTCCTCGCTGAGTGCGGCGAGGGCGGAAAGCTCCTCTTTCTCCGCCGGTTGCAGAAGCCCCTCGGTGTTGCGGTCCATCAGGCTTTGGAGCTGCCTGTCCGTCTCCGGCGGCAGCCGGAAGTCGCCGATGGACTCAATCCAGGATGCGGGTGCTTCAATCGTGGCAGGCATGTCAGAAAGGTGTGTGCAACAGGCCGTTTGTCAACGCAGGCTCCCTCACGCCCCCGCCGCCCGCACCGTCGCGTAGCTCTTCTTGCCTTTGCGCAGGATGCAGAGTCTGCCACCGAGGAAATGATCGGCGCTCAACGTCGGCACGGAGCCAGCATCCACCTGCTGGTTGTTGATGTAGAAGCCGCCGCCTTTCATCAGGCGACCTGCATCGCCTTTGGAGGTGGCGAGGCCGAGGGTGACAAGGAGATCGGCGACTGACGGGATGTTGGCGAGATCGACTTCGGCCGTCGGTGCGGATGCAGTGGCCTCGATGAGGGTGCCGACATCGGCGGTGGCGAGATCAGCGCCGCCAAAGAGAGCCTGCGAGGCGAGGATGACTTTTTGCAGCTCGTCCTCGCCATGCACGAGGCGCGTGACCTCGGCGGCGAGGCGTTTGTGGCCGCTGCGCAGTTCGGGGCGGGCGTTGTGCTCGGCCTCGATGGCTTCGATCTCTTCGTGAGAGAGCAGCGTGAACTGGCGCAGGAAGCGCGGCACGTCGGGGTCTTCGGAGTTCACCCAGAACTGGTAGAAGGCGTACGGGCTGGTCTTCGCGGGGTCCATCCAGATGGCTCCAGCCTCGGACTTGCCGAATTTTTTGCCCGAACTCGTGGTGATGAGCGGGAAGGTAACGACATAGGTCTGCTGGCCGCGCATTTTCCGCACGAGGTCGATTCCGGCGGTCATGTTCCCCCACTGGTCGCTGCCGCCGATCTGCACGGTGCAGCCGTGGCGCTCGTTGAGCACGACGAAGTCGTACGACTGCAAAATCATGTAGGTGAACTCGGTGAACGAGATGCCGCTCTCCAGGCGGGCGCTGACGGATTCCTTCGCCAGCATCCATGCGATGGTGAAGTTTTTCCCCACATCCCGCAGCAGCTCCACGGCGCTCAGCTTGCAGATCCAGTCCGCGTTGTTTTCGATGATGGTCTTGTCGGGGACGAGGATGCTCCTGATTTGCGCCTCAATGCGCTTCACAAACGCGGCCACGGTCTCGGGTGTGTTGAGCGTGCGCTCGTTGGCCTTTCCGCTGGGATCGCCGATCAATCCGGTGCCGCCGCCGACGATGGCGATGGCCTTGTGCCCATGCTCCTGCACGCGGCGCAGCGCCATGAGGGGCAGCAGGTTGCCGATGTGCAGGCTGTCCGCAGTCGGATCGAAACCGCAATAGAACGTCTGCTGGGTCTTGAGGGCATCCTTGAGGGCTTCGAGGTCGCTGCACTGCTTGAGCAGGCCGCGCCATTCGAGATCGGCGATCAGATCGGTCGTGGGCATGATGGGGGAAAATGACGAATGTTTAAATCAGAATGACGAATGTAACCCGAAGTCCGAATGACGAGGGAACGCTCCGAAATTCGTCATTCGCCATTCTGGTTTCGTCATTCCCGTTTACGGGGCCGATCCGGGCTCGGCGCGCAGGAGCTGCTTGCCATTGAAGCGCTCGTCGGGCCTGAACAGCCAGCCGGCGCTGTCGTTGATCACTTCCCAGCGGCGCAGCTCAAACTCGGGCAGGATCATGTTGCTGTTCGGGTCAAACACCCGGCGGCCGGTGTAGCGGCCAAAGATGCGGTATTCGGTGTTGTGGTCGTCACCGTAGGCGTAACCGCCGTCGCTCGGCTGTTCCGGCAGGCGGAGCGGGATTTTCATGTAACGCTCATTCATGATGACGAGCTTGGAAGCGCTCCAGTCCTGCCCCGGACTGCGAAGGTAGCCCCAGAAGTGCGTGTGCGGGATGTGGAAGCGGCGGCCGATGTAATAATCCCCGCGCGGCTCCATGGCGATCTGACGACGGCGTGCCTCGGCCTGGGGACCGGAGGCTGGCGAGGAGCCGGTCTCGCATCCGGTCATGAACAGGCTGAGAAGACAGAGCAGGGAGGAAATGGCGGCACGGGTCGGCATGGCGGGCGGCATTGTGCCGCACCGCGCCGCTGCCGCAATGGGAAAGGCGGGGTGGGGAGGGGTCAGAGGTGAAATGTGAGAGGTGAGAAGTCAGAAGTGGCAGCGCCGGGCACCTCCTCCGACATCTTACCTCTCACTTCTGACCTGCTCCGTGGAATGCGCTGCAAGTCCCGGCCATCCGCCACGTTCCCGCGCCATGAAACGCTTTCTCATCCTGCTCTTCACGCTCGGCTCTTCGATCTCCCTGCCCTCAGTAGCCTTGGCGAAGGAGGGTGCCGAAAAACCCAACGTCATCGTCATCCTCAGCGATGATCTCGGCTGGGGCAGCGTGGGCTGTTACGGCGCGAATCCAGAACTCGTCAGCACGCCGAACATCGACCGCCTCGCCCAAGAAGGTCGCCGCTTCACGGATGCGAACACGACCTCGTCTGTGTGTTCGCCCACGCGTTACTCCATGATCACCGGTCGCTACTGCTGGCGCACCTCCCTCATCAGTGAAGTGCTCGGCACCACCGCGCCGCTGCACATCGAGACCACACGCCTCACCGTGGCCTCGATGTTGAAAAAACAGGGCTACCACTGCGCTGCCGTCGGCAAATGGCACCTCGGCTACGGCACGGCGGCAAAGTGTGATTACACCAAGGAATTGAAGCCCGGGCCGCTCGAAATCGGCTTCGACTATCACTTCGGCGTCCCCGCCAATCACGGCGATCTCAGCGGCGTCTATGTCGAGAACCACTGGGTCTATGGCTTGAATAAGGAAAGCCCGGCTTCGCCCAGCCCGCCCTACGTCACCATGGGCCAGCAGAAGGGCAAGCCGGTCAAAAATCTCGAACTTAATGCCCCGAAACGCATCGACGACGAGGTCATGGGCACGCTCACCGACAAGCTTGTGACCTGGATCGGCCAGCAGAGCGCGGAGAAGCCATTTTTCGTCTATTTCACGCCCGTGGCCGTTCACAATCCGATCACACCTTTCAAGCAAACCGCCGGGAAAAGCAAAGGCGGGCCGTTTTGTGACTTCATCAGCGACCTGGACCTCAGCGTGGGCCGAGTGCTGGACGCGCTCGACCAACAGGGCCTCGCCCAAAACACGCTCGTGCTCTTCACCAGCGACAACGGCGGCGTGAACAAGCCAACTGGCGACACGCCGCAAAACGTGGCCCAAGCCGCCGGATTGAAGCCCGTGGGGCCGTTCCGCGGTGGAAAGCACGATGTGTGGGAGGGCGGCTTCCGCGTGCCTTACCTCGTGCGCTGGCCCGGTCATGTGCCCGCAGGCTCCGTGAGTGATGAAACCATCAGCATCGTCGATACGCTCGCCAGCATCGCCGCCATCACCGGCACCAAGCTGCCGAAGGCCAGCGAGGCCGCCGAGGACAGCCACGATGTCTCCCAAGCCTGGCTCGGTGCCAAACACGAAAGCCCCATCCGCCCCGACGTGATCGTTCACGGTTCGGACGGCACCTTCGCCATTCGCAAAGGCCCGTGGAAATGGATCGAGGGCGTGCCTGCCGACGACGTGAAGCCCGCCGCGAAAAAAGCTCGTGCCAATCAGATGCAGCGCATGCTTTACGACGTGCGCCAGGACATCGCCGAGGCCAGCGATGTGTCCGCGCAGCATCCCGAAGTCGTGAAGGAGCTTGAAACGCTGCTCAACCGCTACCGCGACGGCGGTTACAGCCGTGAGCTGCCGCCCGCAGGCGTCAAACCGAAGCCTCAGGTGGTTGCGCTGCCACCCCTCGCCAACGCGCAGGCCGTCGATGTGAAAACCTTCAAATCCTCACGCGGCAAGGAGTGGGCCGCCCGCGATGGCGCCATGTTTGGCCGGGCCGGCGCGAAAGGCAGCGCCCTCACCGGGCCGCTCGGCATGAAAGACGGTGCCTTCGAGTTCCAAATCCTGCTCGGCGAGGCCGACCGTCATTCCCTGCGCATTCACACCGCCGGAAACGCCCGCAGCTTCCGCGTTGTCCTCTCCCGCGCCTTCCTTGAAATCGCCAAAAACCCCGAAAAAGGCGAGGGGCCGGACAAGGTGGTGTCTCTCGGCAAAACCCAGGTGAAATTCAAATCTGCCGAGTGGCAAACCTGCCGCATCACCTTCCAAGGCGACGAGATCACCGTCCAGTTTGCCGGAACCACCACCAAGGCCAAACACGCGATCTTTGCTGAGGCGAAGGAACAGCTCCACTTCATCGCCTTCGACGGCGAGGTGGGCATCAAGCAGCTCGTGGTGGCGAAGTGAGCGCGGAACTGGCTTGGTGGTCCTTTGAGGCAGGGTTTTCGCCGACGAGGACGACTTTGACTGCCTTGCGCCGGTGGAGGGGTGAAGAGATTTACACCGCAAGAGATTGGAGAGACGCGAGAGAACGAACCCCGGATGCTCCCAATCAGAGCTCCTGCTTCTCTCCCACCTCTCGCGGTGTGAAATCTCCTGTTTGAAGGGCGATGCGTTTGATCTGACCAGCGAGGTTTGAGGAGTGAAAATTGATGCACAGCCCTGTTTCCGCTGACGAGATTTTGAGCAGTGAACGGGCTTTGGCAAGATGCAGAGGCTGCATCTTCTCCATGCAATGGCAGGCGACCATGAGTGTGTTTTCGACAATCAGGGGCACTTGCTTATTGCTCAGGATGAGCTGCTCACGATGGACCAAGTTGACGGGGAGATTGCGTTCCACCTTGAGGCCACGCAGACCAAGCTCATGGTAAAGACAAGCTTCATAGGCACTGCGGAGCAAGCCGGAGCCGAGATGACTCTGCACTTCCACCGCTGCCTCAACGACAGTTCGTGAGAGATCGTCCATGGTGGAGCGCGAAGCCTGAAAAGGAGAGGATGGTTTGCGAGCCAGACAAGTGTTCGCACGGCGGATGATGGAATCTTTGAGCAGCAGGCTTCCAAAGTTGATCAGGAGTAACCGAACGCCGCTGGCGCGAAGTGTGGGACAAGGAGTAACTTTTCCCCAGTAAACGGGTCAAGTTAGTCGGGAGGCCGAGCGGAAGATTGGAGAGCCGCAGATAAGTGAGGAGCTGTGCTTCATGGAGTGGATGCAGCTTGTCGAGCGCCTTGAGTTCCAGGAGGAGGAGTCCAGGCAGGATGAGGTCCATTCGAAAACCACAGTCGAGCTTGGTGCCTTTGTAGAGCAGCGGCAGCGAAACTTGGCATTCGTGAGCGATGCCGAGAGCGTGAAGTTCCAGGCTGAGAGCCTTCTCGTAGTCTGCCTCATCCAGTCCAGGCCCGAACTTTCGATGCACAGTCATTGCCGCACCAATGACGCGACCTGTGAGATTTTTGCCAAGATCTGGATGTTTGATCGGATTCATGAGATTACACCGCGAGAGAATGGAGAGACGCAAGAGTTCTGATTTGGAATACCTACCTAAAACCAAACTCTCGCGTCTCTCCAATCTCTTGCGGTGTAAAAAATCAAGGCCACTTCGCCAACACCATCCCATCTGCTCCCTTGAGCCTCAGCTCTTCGAGCTTCAATTCACCCTCACCACCACACGGATCGAATCGCAGTCCATGCAACGTCTTCGCCTCGTCGATGGTCACCTTCATGTCATGCCATTCGCCGTCGTGTTTGACCTCGAAGTCGAGGTGTTTTCCTTTGGGGAGGATGGTCTCGGGATCAGTGGTCCAGTAGAGTTCGCCGGGGCTGCTGGACTTGCTCTGGAGGCGGAATTCGAGGGTGTAGGGGCCGGGTTGTGAGATGGCGAGTTTTTCAAAGGCGAGGCCGGGATCGTCGCCCGTGCACTGGAGGATGAGTTGTGTGCCCTCGATAGTGAGTTTCGTGCCTTTGCGGGCGCGGGGGAGCGTGGTGGCGGCTGTTTTGCCTTTGCGGACTTTGCCTTCGGTGAGCGGCTTGTCGTAGTCGGTCCATTCGCGATTCGTGTGCGGCGTGGCTTCGGTGGCGGCGGGTTCTAGCTCCTTGCCCTTCGTCATGAGCACGTTTTCGCTCATGTCGTGCCACTGCTTCACCATGCGCTGAACGATGTCGGGATGCTGCGCTGCGACGTTGTGCAGCTCGGTGCGGTCGGTGGGGATGTGATAGAGTTCCCAGGGCTGGCTTTTGTAGCTGACGAGCTTCCACTCACCATCGCGCAGGCCGCGGTCGCTGGAGAAGAGCAGATGGATGGGCGGACGCGCTTTGATTTCACCACCGGCGATGATGGGCGCGAGCGAGATGCCGGCGAGCGGCGTGAGTTCGCGGTCTGGAAACGTTTCCGGCACCTTGGCACTGGCGAGTTCGGCGAAGGTGGGCAGCACATCGACGATGTGCGCGGGCGTGTCGATGACACTGCCAGCTTTGTGTTTCAAACCGGCGGGCCAGTGCAGGATTGCGGGCGTGGAGATGCCGCCCTCGAACTGGTTCTGCTTGTAGTAGCGGAAGGGCGAGTTCCGCGCCCAGGCCCAGCCGGTGCTGTCGCTCCACGTCGTCTTTGGGTCAAAGGGCTGCGCGTCCGGCTCTGGACGACCGCGATCATACGGGCACGCGCCGTTGTCGGAGACGAAGAGGATGACGGTGTTGTCGAGTTCGCCTGCTTTTTCGAGGTCGGCGATGAGTCGGCCCATTTCCTGGTCGATGCGGTCGATCAAACCCGCGTAGGCCGCCATGCGCTTTGCCTCCCACGCGCGATGCGCGTCGTCGAGCTGATCCCAGGCACGGACGTGATCCGGACGTGGCGATTCCTGCAAACTGGCGGGCAGCAGGCCGGTCTGCTTCTGCTTCGCGACACGAGCGGCGCGGATCGTGTCCCACCCGGCATCGTAGCGACCGAGGTATTTGCGGTAATCCTGCTCCAGCGGCTGGAGGGGCGCGTGCGGCGCATTGAAAGCGATGTAAGTCATCCACGGTTTCTTCGCGCCGCGTGCCTCGCCGATGAATTTCAGCGCGTAATCGACATTCACGATGGTGGTGTAGAAGCCTTTGTCCGGCACGGTCCACTTCTCGCCATTCAAACGAAACGTCTTGTCGCCAAGGTAGTAGTTCGTGGCACCGGAAAGATGGCCGAAGTAGCGCTGGAAGCCGAAGTCGGTGGGTTCTTTGCTGAGATGCCATTTGCCCGCCATCGCGGTGAAGTAACCAGCGGGTGCGAGCACTTCGGGAATAGTGACGGCGCGTTTGAGACTCTCATCACCTGCCTGTCGGCACCACCGCCCGCTGAGCAGGCTCACGCGCGAGGAGTGGCACTTCGCGGTGTTGTAGAACTGGGAAAAGCGAAGGCCGTTGGAGGCGAGTTTGTCGAGGTTTGGCGTTTCGATCTCACTGCCGCAGCAGCCGAGGTCGGAGAAGCCGAGGTCGTCGGCCATGACGAGCAGAAAATTCGGCTGAGCGGCAAAGAGCGAAGGGCAGAGGACAAAGAGAAAGAGAATCAGGCGCATGGGGTGGAGAAAGTAGTTGGGGGCTTGCTACTGCGAATCATGACGATTTGTGATTCACAAGCTTTCAATGAGCAAAACCTTTCGCAGTGAGGGATTGCCCGAAAATCGCCAAGACGCCATGCCGTCACGTCCTCATCACCGGTGAGAAAGACTTCAACCTCCCCAACACCCGGGATGTGTTTGAGAATGGCTTCAAAAAGGAAGTCTTCAAGACCGTCCATCTCATCAACCACCCAAACCGAGTGGCTCAAGCAAGCCATCGAGTTTCTGGCTGCGGGGAAAGTGAACCAATGCTGCCGCAGAACCACCTCTGGCGGCCAGGGACGGCGAGGCAAAAGCGGAGGCTGCTCAATACTCAGGCTGAGAGCTTGTTTCCACCACCCGTGCTCTGACGAGGCGGCAATCTTTGGCATCCAGGGTGATCTCCAGCACGCCGCCGCGATCCCACTCCGCGTCCGGTCCGGGGCCGTCAAAGACGGTGTTGCCGAGGGAAAAGGCCACGCTGCCGCCGGAATGATGCTCCAGCGGCTGCAAGGCGTGCGGTCCGCTGCCAGCGATGAGGTGGACGCCGCTTTGAAGAAGCCGCGCGGCGACCTCACGCTGCCGCGTGCTCGGCGTGGTGCGGTGCTCACGGCCCCAATGCGGCAAGGCGATGACAAAATCAGCCTTCACCGCGATCTCAGGCAAAACGGCATCCTCGCGTGAATCGTCGAAGGCGAGCACGGCGATGCGTTTGCCGCGAACCTCAAAGATTTTCGCCTCACGACCGATGGAAGCGATGTTTTCGGCTTGGAGAGCTTGTTTTGTCGCCGCGTGGCCCTCGGGGCCGAGATCAAGCGCGTGGTTGTTTTCGAGACTCAGCCCGTCAAGACCGGCCTCGCACAAAATCGCGGCGGTTTTTGGCGGCGCGATGAGTTGCAGCCGGTTTTTCGGCTGCGCCGTGCCGATGACGCATTCGAGATTCCCGAGCGCGAGATCAGCCCGCCGCAACATGGGCGCGATGCGTCCCAGCGGGTCGGTTTGAGCGGCGATGCCGCGCCCGAGCATCAAATCCCCGCAGATGGCGATGCGGATGACGGCTTCTGGCTCTCGAATCGTCATCAGTTCTGGTTTACGACGGCCCGCGCGGAGCTTGGCGAAGGTCAGAATCTCCGGCATGCCTTCGAGCTGATGCACGCAGAGATCGGAGTCGTCGAGCTGTCCGACTGGTGGTCGGTCTTCCCACAACGCGGCGAGGTGGGAGCCGAAGTGCAGCAGCGTTGGCTGCTCAATCGCTGTGATGGGCGTTAAAAACGGCTTCACATCCGCCGGGCTGCCCCAGGGCAGCAACCAGCCTTCCGCACGAAGCGCAGAGGTGATGAAATTCGCGCAGTCCGCGCCATGGCGTGCCTCCGCGCCGGTGAGCGTGCCGCGTGTGAGCAGTCGCGAATCAAACACATAAGGCAGGCCGAACTGACGGCTCCACGCGGCATGGATGCCTTCGGTGCCGGGTTTGCTGACGCAGAGGATTTCAGCAGGCGTGAGCGTGGACTCACCATCGCGGATGACCTCCGCAAAAATCTCGAAGGTCCCGCAATCATGGCCTGCGGCGATCTTGTCGAGCGTGATGCGGCCCAGCGCCGCACCTTCGGCGAGGAGATGACGCTTCTGCCACATCCAGCGCGACGCGTTCGTGGCAAAGCCGAGATTGGCATCGCTGATGCGGTAGCTCGTGTCTGCGGAACGCAGGGCCCACCAGCGCACACGAGCACCGATGGGCTCGGGTTCGAGCACGATGGCTGTCTGCGGTTTGAATTCGAGCTCCCAGGTGCCGTTCGTGGCCTTCAGATGATCTGCAACGATGACGCGATGCTGAAACGGCTCGCCCGCCCAGGCGTCCGCGCAGGGATGCGCGTGATTTTGCAGCAGGCTGCGCAGCTCCGGCCCTGCCTGGGTGATGTCGAACGCGGGAACCTGCTTTCCCTGCCGCTCCAACAGCCGCGCCATGAGCGAACGATCCGGCCCGGTCCTGGCGAAGGGATCAAAATGCACCGTGGCATTCGGAATGCGCCACGCCGCGTCGAGCGCCCGTGTGGTCAGTCGCTCGGCCTGTGCCGCGTCCTTCAGATAGGGCGAGGAAATGGCAAAGCTGAGGCTGCGCAGCGCCCGCAGACGCGTGAGCACGTCCATAATGCATTCCAAATCTGCCTCCGGCTCTTTTGCGAAGTAGTCGAGGTCGATGCTGGCGGCCACGAGCTTCGACTCCGGCCAGGATTGGGCCTGTGCGGCGAAGCTCTCCAGGCTCATCACTCGATAAAGCCCCGCCAGCGGTCCCGCCTCACGCGGCAGCGCCTCCTCATGCGCGTCGAGATATTCCCGACCATCTGATTCGAGTGCCACGCGTTCTTTTTCGCTCAGCTTCGCCGCCGGAATCCAGATCACCTCGGCGATGGGCGCGGGCATCAGCGGCTCGATCCAGTTGAAGCACTGGATGCGGCCTGTCTTGCGCCATTCGGCGAGCATTTCAGCGCGTTTCTGGATCGTGGGGCCGCGCCGGATCGCCGTGCGAATGTCGTCAGAGTTCGCGATGCCGTTGGCGTCCGAATGCGCGTCGATCAGCACCAGCGTGTGAGGCTCGTTGAACGGCAGCGTCTCTACCAGATGGTAGAATGCTCCCGCATGCGATTCCTCGATATGGATGGGGAGCGTTTGTGCCTGAGTGAGCGAGTTGAAGCCAGCGGCGAGAATCGAGAGAACTCTGAATTCGCAACGCAAGAATGGAAAGCCGCAGAGGTTTTGTGTCTGAACTCTGCGGCGTTCCGCTCTCTGCGGTATGAGATCATCTCGCGGGCTGAATCTTCGGCGTTTTCTCGAGCGGGACGAGCAGGTCGATATCGGAGATGGCTGTGTCCTTGTAAGTGGTGCCGGGGTGAATGGTGAGAATCTCAAGCTTGATGGTTTTGACGAGGCTGCTGGATTTGGGAAGGTCGATCCAGTAATGCTCCTCATCGAGGCATTCGTCCGGGACATCGACATTGAAAGGATCGCTGCCATTGATGCTGATGCCGAGCTGGGACGGGCGGCTGTTCGCGAAATAGAGCGCTTTGGACTTGGTGTATCCGGTTTGAATGCCGAGGCGCGTCACTTTTGCAGGCTTGGTCAGCGTGAGTGTGACGTGCTCTCCGATGCCATCGCCCTCCGCTCCTTCCACCCACGCGTTCTTCTGCCAGTCGATCAAATTCTCCGGGCGATGCTCCGAACCGTCTTTTTCCGTGAGGAAAGAGGAGGCTTCCGCAGTGTACCCTGCGCGCCGATACCACTTGGCACCTTTGCCGAAATCATCTTTCCACTCACCGCCCACCGCGAGGTAGCCACCGTCGAATCCGTGCAACGCCGGGCCAGCATGAACGACGAGATCGTCCTCCAGCGTAGGCTCAAAGTCTGTGAACGACCATTTCCAGCATCCGGGTTCATAGGTGAAACGTTTCGGGTGGCTGAGCTTCACCTGTTCAGGCTTCACTGTGGTGGCGTTGATGATCACCGTGCCTTGTTTGATGGGCCCCGCCCACAGTCCGGCGGCGGAGAAGAGGTAAGTGAGCGTGGGTGACGATTTGTATGAGTCGTCCGAAACGTGACCCGCACCAAGGTGGTAAGGATTGCGATAGCGGACGCTCACACGGCGTGTCTGGCCTGTGGAGAATGGAATTTTCACGACGTGCCAGGAGATGAGGCTGAGCTTGTCGAGCTTTCGTGCTTCCCGGTTCAACTTCGCGTCATCAGGCAGGATGTTGGCCTTGAGATTGTCATCATCGGCCGTGATCGAGAAGTCTTCTAGCATCTCTGGCTTTCGGTTCTGCGTCAAAGCTTGTGGGGCGAACATGTTGAAGTTCGACGCAGCCGCCGGGAATCCGCACTCGACGGTGATCTTCTTCCCCGGATTGTGCAGCACATACTCGATGCGGATGTCGGCGTATTCGATGTGCAGGTCGATTTCGAGGCGCTCGGAGAGCATCTCGACCTGATCGACCCCGATGGGCTGGAAGGCGGAGGTGGAAACGACGCCTTTCGAGTAACCACCGCCGTTGGCGTGGAGGTTGGCGGCGGCGAGAAGGCACAGGAGCGGGATGAGGTGGCGCTTCATGACTGGGAAAAACGGGCGGCTTTAACCATGGGAATCACAGAACCCGATGATTGCCGATTTTCTGACACAGTGTCGAGGCTCAATTTGACGCCGGCAACGCTGCTCGCCGCATGACCACCACCACCGGCAGCCAAAACAGCAGTCCTTCAAATCTCGGTGCGGTGGCGAGGGAGGTCAGGGATTCTCCATCGAAGAGCAGGCCGCCGCAGCCGAAGGCGAGGAGGGCGATCCAGGTGGCGTCGCCTTGTTGGGCGAGGTTTCTGGCGCAGCGTAGGGATTGCACCAGCAGCGCGAGCAGAAGAGCGGCCCCGATGATGCCGCCGTGAACGAAAGTGGCGAAGAAGGCGCTGTGCAGGTGGGTCATCATGCTGCACGGATCGGGCTGAAGCTCGCACTGCCACACGTCGCGCACACCCCACTGGCCGGTGCCGAGCCAGAGGTTGTCGATGGCGTTCCAACCGGCGCGGTAGATGTCAAAGCGGCCGTTGTCACCGCGTTCCACCGCCTTGTGGAGGTGATGGGTGAGGGCGGGTATTTCGATCACCTCGGCAGACTCGGCACGCCAGATGGCGATCTTGGCCAGCAGCGGCGCACTGGTGAAGTACAGCATGCCGGTGATGACAAACACGCCCAACGCCGCCGCGCCACGCCGCCAGCCACGCGCCAGGAGCAAGGCCGCATGACCGCAGGCGAGCGCCAGCATGACGCCACGGCTGCCGGAAAAGAAGGCCGCTAGATGAAGCAGCACGATAAGCGACCAAGCTAGGCGGCGCGAAACGGGCCGCTTCTTTTCCTCCACCAACGAGGCGAGCCAGACGGCGGAAAAGCCGAAGATCAACCCGGTGCAGATGGGATTCAGCCCGCCATGCACGAGCAGGTTCGCCAGCCGTTCACCGGCCACATGGCCGGGCAGCACGAAGTAGGACAGCGCGAGGCTAATCAGCGCGGCACAGCCTGCCAAGATGCCGGTGAACCAGCCGGTGGTGCGCAACGTTTCGCGATCCCGCGCCACCTGCCACGTCAAAGCGCAGAACAAGGCCAGCAACAGGGTTCCCAGTCCTCCGCGCATGACCTCGCTGCTGGCGTGGCCTTGCAGAAACGCCTCGCTGCCGCACGAGCGGAGTGTCATCCACAGCAGAAAGGCCATGATGAGGCATGCCCCGAAATTGACCGGCTGGCGCAGATGTTGGGCCGGATTTTCTTTCCAAACAATGGCCACACTGCCAGCGAGCAGCAGCCAGCCGAGGTGAAACCACTCGTTCGGCAGTACGGAAAATCCGGCGAGGTAGCCGGTGACAGCGATCTGCGCTGCCAGGGTGCGCCAAGTTCCTGTGGAGGTGTGCGACCACGTGGGTGAGATCGTGGTCGCGGACGCGTTCATGCCAGGAACAACTGCGCCGCAAGCGCGACGAGCAGGATCGCGCAAAACGCCGCGCCAATCGCCGCCCCCTGCCAGGGCATGGGCTGCACGACGGCCTCGGCGGGATTGTGCGGGTGATAATAAACTGGCACCTCGGCATCCCGCTGCACACGCGTGATGAACTGCGTGGCGAGATTTGCGGCGTTGCTCACGGCGCGGTGGGTGAAGCTGCTGCTCTCAAAGGTGCGGTCGCCCACGGCATAGGTGTAGCGCAGCACGGGATCGTAGAGCAGGCTGCCG
>Ga0209573_1001031_pt1 | contig 47942 bp, 44 predicted proteins | sample TNRBio252014_DNA_FD_185870 | JGI IMG/M metagenome (GOLD analysis project Ga0209573, IMG submission 185870) | Wastewater treatment Type I Accumulibacter community from EBPR Bioreactor in Madison, WI, USA - TNR Reactor_6/25/2014_ DNA (SPAdes)... | ecosystem: Engineered > Bioreactor > EBPR >... | reverse complement strand
AAAGCGCCGAGCCGTCAGGACAAAAACCTTGCCTTCCGCATCCGTTTCACCTACCCGAACACGGACGCGCAAGGGCTGGCCGGTATCGGCGGTGACGGCCAGCCTTCCGCCGGACTGCTCACCCAGGGCAAAAGCCCCGACGAGTGGAATTTCGATTACAGCTTCTCCGGCTCCCGCAGCCTGCGACCGCTCCGCGCTTTTGACGACGGCAAGTTCACCTACCTGCAATTCTCGAAGCGGGAGACCACCCCGGCCATTTTTCTGGTGGATGCTCCCAACGGCACTGCGCGGTTTTATCTTTCACCAACTTCCGAAGGTGCGCCGCCGCCATTTCTCCACACGCATATTGTTTCCCGCTTCTGTCGCGGCAACGCTGTTTCCATTCGGGCGCATCAATTCCCTGCAACCGCATTTCCATCCCGGCCAGACGGATGGAGTCTCCGTCTATAGGGTGAATTACAGCGGTTTTGCTCATGGCGTGAGCATTGGTAGCGCATACCACGATAAAGAACGCAAGAAGGCACCTAAGCAAAGTCATGCGGCAGCCTCTTTGAAATACTGCCGGGTACGATTGGCGAAGGCTACCAGCGACAACATCACCGGCACTTCCACCAGTACGCCTACGACAGTTGCCAGTGCCGCGCCGGAGTGCAGTCCGAACAGGCTGATGGCAACGGCGACCGCTAATTCAAAGAAGTTAGACGTGCCGATGAGCGCGGCGGGCGCGGCAGTGGCAAACGGTACGCGCCAGAGATACGCCCATCCGTATGCGATGAAGAAAATGCCGTAGCTCTGGATCAGCAGTGGCACCGCAATCAGGCCAATCACCAGCGGTTTGTCGATGATGGTCTGTGCCTGGAAACCGAACAATAGCACCACCGTCGCCAGCAGCCCCATGATAGAAAACGGCTTCACCCTGGCAGTGAAACGCTCAATGCGCTCGTGGCTGCGATTTCTGTCCAGTTTACGGCGCGTGACGTATCCGGCGGCTAGCGGAATGACCACATACAGCAGCACAGAAAGCAGCAGCGTTTCCCACGGCACCACAATATCCGTCACGCCGAGCAGAAAAGCGGCCAGCGGTGCAAAGGCAAAGATCATGATGAGGTCGTTGACCGACACCTGCACCAGCGTGTAATTGGCATCGCCGCGTACCAACTGGCTCCAGACGAACACCATCGCCGTGCAGGGGGCGACACCGAGCAGGATCATCCCGGCGATGTACTCCTTAGCCGTGTCCTGCGCGACCAGTCCGGCAAATATATGCTCAAAGAACAACACGCCAAGCGCGGCCATCGTAAAGGGCTTCACCAGCCAGTTGATGGCCAGCGTAATGTAAAGTCCCTTCGGCTTGCGACCTACGTCTTTAATGCTGGCGAAATCGACATTGACCATCATCGGGTAAATCATTACCCAGATGAATACGGCCACGACAAGATTGACGCTGGCGTATTCAACTCTGGCAATTGTCTGAAAGACGGACGGCAAAGCAACGCCTATCCCGACACCAGCGACGATGCACAAGCCTACCCACAGGGAGAGATAGCGTTCGAAAAGACCGAGAGGTGAGTCTGTTTTGGTCATAGCACACCGTCATCTTTATGGCACGAGGCCGTTCCTGGCCAATCCTTCTCCCGTGACTTTATCGTGTGACAATTCGCGCATAGGCACGCAAATTCGGTTCCCTCCACTCTGCCATCTACATGGTCAAGGTTCAGACAGCGTACATCCGCAAAACCACATGTCTCACAACGGTAGCGGGCAGATCGGGCCGCAAGCAGTGCGCGTGAACCATAATTTTTCCGCTCACTGCCATTGGTTCGTGTTGCAAGCCAGCGAACAAGAATCCGTTCTGCATCCTGTAAATGTCGTTCTGATTTTTTTTGTCTTTCCCTTGGAAGGTTTATCGGGCCATCATCGAGATATAAATAGCGCAAAGCTGTTCTAACAACTCCACGATCCACAGAATCAACAGTAGCAACTCGTCCCTCAATATATGAGCTGTTATTGAACCGATTTAGGTCAATGGCCATTGAGTCGTTCATTGCACTATCCTCTCTCTACAATCTTCTCGGTTTCTAGATACAAGAATTAGAAGATTGCCTAATATTTCACAAGTATCACCGACACGGACTTTATTTTCTGACACACGCCTTCGGGGCTAGGATATTTTGATGTCCCAGCCCCGGCGGCGTGATCCAGAAGAAGAGGCTGGTTTTCTGGGTTTTGGTACGTCATATTCCAAAATGTGCATTTCCTTTTGAAAGTACCTTCCATAATTGTAGACCGCTGGCCCGAATCCAGTCGGGGGAGGCCATTTTTTCAGAACATCAAAACTTACACACTTACTTACACACTTTCACATTTGTATGATTTTTTATTTTTAGTATCTAGTATGTTATTAAGCAATCCCCTTGATTTGCATTCAGGGGGTCGCGGGTTCAACTCCTGTCGCCTCCACCACTTATTTAGCTTACGGCTTCATCACCATCAGATAAAACACGGCGACAATTGCCGGGAAGGCCAGCGCGCCGAGGATGATCCACCAGCGATCAAACCGCCAGTAGCGCGGGGGAAGAGGCTGGTCGAAATCGAGCGCGGTTTTCGCCATATCGAGCATTTTTATCTGCATCCAGACCACCGGCAACCAGCACGCCCCGGCGAACAAGTATAGCATCAGCCCCCACATCACCCAGCCTTCGGTGAGCGATAAACCAAGCGTATGGGCGAGCGCAATGCCGGTGAGAAGCTGAACGATGACCGAAGGCGTGGTAAACAGCCAGTCGGCCATCACCACATGGCGCGTGGCGAAATAAATGCCCGCAATGTCCTTCCGCCGGTTTGCCATGAACAGATAAAACGCACTGCCGATGCCCGTCCCGAAGAGGATCGTGGAACTGAGAATGTGAATCCATTTGAGGGTAAGGTAGTCCATGGGCTATTAATACCCTATGCAGAGGGAAGAAACAGCAAATTCTGAGAACGGCGTGTGGTTCGTCTATGACGGCGAGTGCCCGATCTGCCGTTATGCCGCGCACGCTTTGCGGATTAGAGAGGCAGCCGGGGGGCTGCATCTGGTGAATGCACGCGAGCAAGCGGAACATCCGCTGGTGACGGAGGTGAGTGCGCAGGGTTTCGATCTCGACGAAAGCATGGTGCTGAAATATGGCGGGCGGTTTTACCGAGGGGCGGAAGCACTTGAATTGATGGCGCTGCTCGGCACGGGAGCCGGTTGGTTTAACCGTATGAATGCGCTGCTGTTCCGCTTCAGGCCCGTTGCCCGGTTCTGCTATCCGCTTATGCGTGCGGTGCGTAATCTGTTGTTGAGGCTCAAAAGGGTGGACAAGTTGCGCAATCTTTCATCACAATAGACACAAATAATATACGCGAGCCGACTATGGATAAGCAGGAAAAAAAACTTCAGGCATTGAATAAAACAATCAAGATGGGGCGCATCAATTTTGCCATGATAATGACCCTCATCCTGATGGCTCCCAATGCCCTGATCTACCTGCAGCATGGCGGCCTCCTCGCCTGGTTGGTGAGAGATACATGGTATTATTTTCCATTGTTGTTTTTTGGCTTTTACATGGTCTGGCTCCGTTCACTCAGAGCAGCAAAAGGCATCGCCACAGAGATGGGTAAGCCCGAAATAGTCACTCCACCTAAGGCGACGGGCGAAGAAAAATTGATGTTGACGATAGTCACCTTGATAATGGTCGCACCCCATTTCCTGCTGCTCCCTGCTCTACAATGGCTGGAGAAAAAACTCGATGATACACAGGTTCTACATGTGACCAATGATACCGGGCAGGAAACCCGGCTCTTCGTTCCATCTCCTTATTTCAACGGCAGGAAGCAAACATTGAGGAATATACTTATCCTTGGGGGAGAAGAACAAAAGAGCATCTATGCTTCTATCAACAATATGCAGCCAGCGTTTCCATCTTTTTCCAGCGAAAACAGAGCCGTTGATAAAAGTGACATCATGATTATTCAGTTTGCCGACCGGCAAAGCAACTTCTATATACAGAATTATGACCACTTGTACAAAGACTTGAGACCTGTCTCGCCTTTATTGTTTTCTGATAAAAAAAAGAGCGATATTCAGTTTTCTTATGTACCACCGGAAGCACTAGGTGAAGGCGGAGAAGCTATAAAATCAGACGTTTATTTTGGCATTCCAACGGATGCGGCACTAAAACATATGCGGGTTATCTGTGCAAAACCTGTCTGTGTTCTTATTACCTCCATCGACCCCACGGGAGATACTCATGTGGTCTTTTTCTCAGATAATAAAGATCGTTGGTTGGAGATTTACCGGAAGGCAAACACATTGATATCGAATTTTGCCAAGCCGCCACATGGTTAACAATTCGCCCATTTTTCAACCTGTTTTCGGCACGTCGTGGGATCAGTTGCCGCCGGTGATGCAGAAGCATTATGCCAACCGTCCCTTCAGCCGTGACGTGGTGACGGTCGAGGGGGTGATGGAGGTCGCCGCATCACCGCTGGCGCGGATGCTATCGCCGTTGCTTCGACTCGCCGGGGCGCTCGTGCCGTATGAGGGCAAAAATGTACCCGTCACCGTGCATTTCAGGAGCGAGCCGGAGTCACGCGCTTTCTGCTTCGACCGCGAGTTTCGCTTCTCCGGTAAGCCCCCAAACCATTTCCGCTCGCGCATGGAGCCGGTGGGCGGCAATGAGGTGATCGAATATATGGGGCTGGGCATCGGCTGGCGGGCGGCTTACACTTTTGAGAACGGCAAAGTAACCCTGACGCATAAGGGCTATGTCTGGCGTATTTTTGGTGTTTGCATCCCGCTTCCGCTTGAGTTGCTTCTTGGCAAAGGCTGTGCCCAGGAAGAAGCCTTGGATGATACCACCTTCCGCATGAGAATGGACATCGTGCATCCGTGGTTCGGGGAGGTGTATCGGTATGGTGGGGTGTTCCATGTTGTAGAGGTAGGGTATGGATAAGGTGTTGATCCTTGGCGGGTATGGCAATTTCGGCAAGCGCATCGCAAAGGCGCTGGCGGAGAGCGGGGTGCCGGTCATTATCGCCGGGCGGAGCAGGGAAAAGGCCGAGGCGCTGGCGCGCACGCTGCCCGGTGCGCAGGCGGTGGTGGTTGACGTGAATACCCCTCACCCTAACCCTCTCCTTCAGGGAGAGGGAACTTTGGCGGAAGCCTTGGAGAGCCTCAAGCCCGCCGTGGTGGTCAACACCTGCGGGCCATTTCAGGGCACGGATTACACCGTCGCGGAAACCTGTATCGCACACGGCGTGCATTACATTGACCTTGCCGACGGGCGGGAGTTCGTCACCGGCATCACGGCGCTGGATGCGAAGGCGAAAGCGGCAGGGGTAGCCGTCATCAGCGGCGCGAGCACCGTGCCCGGTCTTTCTTCTGCGGTGATCGAGCATTTCAAACACGAGTTTTCCGAGATTGACGAGCTGATCTACGGCATCAGCCCCGGTCAGAAAGCGGAACGCGGGCTGGCGACAACCCAAGGCATCCTCACCTATGTCGGCAAGCCACTCAAGCCTTTCGCCGGTCACGAACGTACCTACGGCTGGCAGGACATCTACCGGCAGGACTATCCCGTACTCGGCAAACGCTGGATGGCCAATTGCGAGATTCCCGATCTTGATTTGCTACCCGAGCACTATGGCATCAAGTCTATCCGCTTCTCGGCGGGTCTGGAGCTTAGCGTAGAGCATCTGGGCTTATGGGCACTCGGCTGGCTGGTGCGGCTTGGTATGCCGCTTGACCTTCCGCGCTTCGCCGTGCCGCTGCGGCGTATGGCCGATGCGCTTAACGGGCTGGGCTGCGCCGATGGTGGGATGCATATGATTCTGCGTGGGAAGGGGGTGGATGGAGCACCACATGAGCGTCGCTGGTTCATTGTTGCTAAAGATGGCTATGGGCCGCATATCCCGACCGTCCCGGCGATACTTCTCGCCAAGCGCCTGACCCTGGCAGTGCCCGAGAGCGCGGGTGCGTACCCTTGCGTGGGGTTGGTTGGCCTGGACGACTATCTCACTGCGCTGAAGAGTTTTCCCGTCATGACGATGGTGGAGTAACGCAAAACGCTGTAACGGTTTTGATGGGATGAGGAAGCCTGCTTAATTACAGATCATTCCAATCACGACTCGAAGTCTCCTGTATCCTGCAAAAAAGAAAGGCGGGAGAAGGTCGCCAACTACGCCTTTTCCCACCTTTCTTACGTCTTTCGTGGAGTGTCGCCCCTAGGCGGCGGCACCCACGCCGGAGGGTCTGCCCGACCCGCCGCTTCTGCGGTGTTTCTTGAAGCGAAAAGACTGACCGCCGGGTTTCTTCTGGCCGGACGGCTTGCCTCTTCCATTGCCTCTTCCATTGCCGCCGCCGGAAGGTCTTTCCAGCTTGGCCTCGGGATTGAGCATCCGTTGGATCGCCCACCATTTTTCCTTATCCGACGGGGTGATAAAGCACATGGCGGAGCCTTCCGCTCCTGCACGCGCCGTGCGCCCGATGCGGTGGATATAATCTTCCGGACATTGCGGCAAATCATAATTGATGACATGCTCAATATGCGGAATATCCAGCCCGCGGGCCGCGATATCGGTGGCGACCAGAATACGGTGCTTTTTGTTACGGAAAGCGGCGATTACCCGGTCACGCTGGTTCTGGCGCAGATCGCCATGGATAGCATCGGCGCTGAGCTTCTGCCTGCGCAGTTTCTCGGCCATTTTCTCTGCTCCCCATTTGGTTTTCACAAACACGATCACGGAGCCTTCGCGTTGTCCCAATTCCGTCAGGAGTTGCGGGAATTTTTCCGCTTCCGACAAATGCAGGATTTCCTGTTTGATTTTGGGTGCAGGTGTCGATGTTGCGCCCACGGACACACGCACGGGATGGGTAAGGTATTTCTCCGAAAGCTTCACAATATTGTGCGGCAGGGTGGCGGAGAAAAGCAATGTCTGGCGCTTGGGCGGCAGAAACTTCATGATTCTTTCGATCTGCACCGAGAATCCCATATCCAGCATCCGGTCGGTTTCATCCAGCACCAGGAATTGCGTGTCGTGCAGCATCAGGCTGCCCCGCTCCAGATGGTCGTTGATCCGCCCCGGCGTGCCGACGATCAGGCGCGGGCGCGCCCGTAGCTGATCCAGTTGTTTGGGCATGGATTCGCCGCCGATCAACAGCGCGGATTTCAGGCCGGGCTGTTTGCGCAGAAGGAGGTTCAGCATTTGCGAAACCTGTACGGCCAGCTCACGGGTAGGGGTCATGACCAGCGCGGTGCCACGCGGGCTGGACATAAGTTTTACCGCGATCGGAATTCCGAAGGCGGCGGTTTTTCCGGTGCCCGTCTGGGCGGAGCCGAGAATGTCTTTTCCCTCCAGCGCGGGCGGAATGGCCTGTGCCTGAATAGGGGTGGGAGTCGTAAATTGCATGTGCTCAAGCGCCTGCAATAAGGGCTGCGGCAGCCCCAGTGAATTAAAATTTTCCATGGTATATCCTTTTATGGCAGACGGGGTTGCGTCCAGCCTATTGCCGGACGCGAGCCCTCTGCATTCATTTTAACGAGTGATGCTGTTTACGCTGCGTCAGCGTCGAGCAATCTCAGGTTGGCAGCCGATGTCTTGCCTTTGTTCGTGGCTACATCGTAGCTGACTCGCTGGCCTTCGTTCAGACTGGCCAGACCGGCGCGTTCAACCGCGCTGATGTGAACGAATACATCGCTTGCGCCGTTTTCGGGCTGAATGAATCCGTAACCTTTGGTGGAATTAAACCATTTTACAATACCGTTAGCCATCGTTATCTCCTTTGGCGTTATAGCACGCCCACTCCCCAAAGGAGAGAGCTGCGCTGATCAAGAGTTATCATCCGCGTCCCCCACACCATGTGGGAGGGTTGGGTTACTCTTGTTCAAACGCCTCGGGATCAACAGATTTTGGAGATCAGTAGTACCCTCAAAGGGGCAATTCACAAACGTGACGGCAAATGTAAAGAGTAGTCGAAAACTCAAAGCCACTATACACAAAGCCAGTGAAATTACAAGGGATATTGTGGAGACACGCATTTATGCGTCAGGCAGGGCGCGCCAGAAGGGAGGAATACGGAGCGGTAACGGCACCAGTTCTTCAGGATTAGAAAGCCGCATGGCGGGATGTTGTACCAAACGCCAATACTCTGCCGGGGCGGCAATATACTCTTCTGACGACAAGATGATTGATTGATCATTCATTAGCAATACTCAAATATAGGGAAAATCCTGTAGAATGGGCAAATTGCCAGAGTGCAAGACGGATTGCCCATATTCACAGATTAATGGCTTGATATTGCTGCTATGTAAGCAGGCTATCGTAAATTTCATAATGCTTTTGCGCACAGGCTTCCAGGGACAGACGCGGGCTGATATTATTCATCAGGGTTTCCCATAATCCCTCCTGTTCGCAGGCCTGACGGATCGTCCTCGCCAGATCGATTTCATTGCGCGCTGTAAAATGCAGCCCGGTGACGCCGTTTTCCACCTTCTCCGCCATGCCGCCGATATTCGCCGTGATAATGGGGCGTTTGTGCATGAATGCCTCCTGGATGACCAGCGGCGAATTCTCCCACCAGGTGGAAGGCACGATCACCCAATCCACCTGTGCCATAAGGGCGGGGATGGCGTCATTCGTATATTTTCCATGAAAGCCGACATGGGCGTTATGCCGCTGGAGAAAGGCAAAAAAATCTTCCTTGAATGCGTCAGACTGGTGTTCAACGTTCCCAAAGATTTCCAGCCGGAAATCGGTGAATCCCTGTTGCACGAGATGTTCCACGGCACCCAATGCCAGGGTCGCTCCCTTAAATGGATTGATCTGGCCGAAATAGCCCACCACATTCCGCCGTCCGCCTTTCGTGATTTTGCGGAAAGGCGCGGGCGGAGCGACGTGGCGTCCGTTCTCTAACACCGAGATTTTTTCTTTGGGAAGCCCCCACGCAATAAAGCGGTCGGCCAGAAAGTGACTGGGGGAGATAAAATGATCCACATGCTCCAGATGCGCTTTAATGAAGGACTCACGGATTTTAAACTCCGCCGGAGAGATGTCGGGAAAGCATTGATTGCAGCGGGCAGGAGAGGCTTCCGTACAGAGTTCGTTGGTGTGTTTTCGCACCATCTGGCCATCGCGGTGGCAGATAAAAATATATTCATGTAATGTATAGACGATCTTGACGTCCGGGAGCGTTTGCCGTGCGATGTGCAATGCCTCCACGCCGATGCGCATCGTATGATGAAAGTGAATCACATCCGGCCGGTGCTTCTCCAGGAACCGTTTGAAGTCCAGATACATGAAGCTTTTTATGTTCTGGGATTGCAGAAAATAATCGAAATCCGCCCCCCAGAAGATAATTTCATCCTGGGCGTGATGGAGTGCCTGAAAGGGTGTGCCCGTATGTACTTTGCGATCCCCCGCCGCCACGCCGCCCATGAAAAACGGTTCCACCACCCCCTGCGCCCGCATCGTTTGAAAAAGATCGTAGGCGATAATCTCGGCGCCGCCGGGAAAGAAATAGGGGTGGTTGTGGGCGACAATCAGCAGCTTACGCTTCTTAAGCGAAGGTTTCGCGGCGGCAGCCGGGACGTTCTTTACGCCTGTTTTGCGTGCGGGTTTGGCCATCTTAAGCGTCTCCGTAGGTTTCCATCAGCTGCGCAATCAATCGATTCCAGCGTTGGGTATGCAGCCGGGCATTATAACGCCATGCCAGACCCTCCGTATAACTTTCATTAAGGGGGACGGACTGGCGCTCAAGATGATAAAGCTCCGCTTCGGCGAAATACCAGTTTTCGCGCCCCGCCTCGGCGCATTTAAGGCAGAGGTCGGAATCCTCGAAGTCGCCGACGACATACTCCACCGACAGCCCCTCCAGTTCCGTCCATAATTCGCGTGAGATCATCAGGCAGGCACCCGTCACCGCAGGGACGGGGCGGGTGATGCTGGCCGGATGATAATGGCGCGGGTACCCTTTGTAGTAATGCAGATTGATCCAGTCCGGGAAGGTGGTCTTGGCAAAGAACATCCCTGCGTGCTGCAAGGAGTCGTCCTCATACAGCAGCTTGGGGGCGAGGGCGCCGATGCTCTTTTTCTTGGAGGCATAAAAATCCGCCATGCGTTTTGTCCAGCCTTTATGTGCCGGGAACACATCCGAATTCATCAGCACGATAAACTCGCCGCGGGCGGCTTCCGCTCCGGTGTTACTGGCCGCGGCATAGCCGCTGTTATGACGCATGACGATCAGCGAGACGGGCAATTGGTAGAGGTGGGCGTATTCACGCAGCATGTCGCGCACTTGCGCTTCCTGCCAGGGCGAGTCCAGCACATAGATGATTTCGCACTCCCTAAGGGCGGGGTCACTTGCCAGTGTAGCGAATTGTACCTTGATGAAATCAAGCCGTTTATAGAGGGGAATGACCAGCGAAATGCGTGGCTTCTCTATTTGGCTTTCCATCGCATATACCGCGCTGACCTCTACGTCGCGCATAGCCTCGCGTTGCAGGATGGAAGCCGCCGGCCCCAGACATTCCGTTAGCATTGCTTCACTGACGTCGCCTGCGGGAATAATCTTTAAGACGGCATCCCGTGCGGCGCGGGCATCCTTGAAGCGCAACTCGGGCTGGATATCGTAGGTGATCCCGCCTCGCAACCGGACGGAAAAATGCACGCAGTGAAGCCCCAGCCCGCGAGTCTCCAGCAGTGCGGAGAGCTTCTGCGGTAAGGGGGCGAATGCGATGAATCCCGCCTCTTCCTCAAACCCGCCATGGGGGGTGTCGAGAAATGCCTGCGTAACGTCGGGACGCTTGATACGGAAGAGATTGTTGCCCAGTGGAAAATGATAGCCCAGCGTGTGGATGTCGATGGATTCCAGCATGTGGTACGGATCGCGCATCCACCCGCAAAGGAAGATGCCTTCCGACCCCAGGGGGAAGATGACCTCAAAGTTTATATTGAACGGGTCGTGCGGAGCGGTGCAATGGGTCGGCGGAAATTCCAGGTAACATTGCAGCGCCTCGATGAGTTCCCGCGTGCTTTCAGCCTGCCCGGCAGATGTGGATTCCAGCAGGGTGCGGCATAACATATCCTGCAGGTTGCGTTTTTCGTGCGGCGGCCTGCCGTTGAGAGCGCGGATCATCTCCTGCGTGGGCGTCAGGGTTGGGATTACACCGTGCAACCGCAGGGGCTTTCCCTCCGACAGGCAGAAAAACTGCGCAGGCACCTCCGGGGGGAAGGCGGCATTCTCAGGGAAGAGGGCAAAGAGGGCGTAGCGGGTTTCGGACAGACGCTGGTAGCTGGCGGGCGCGATATACAGGGCATGTTCGGAAAGATAAGCGATCTGCAATTCTCCTTCGGGGTGGAAATCCTGTGCTTCGCCCTCACTATAGAAGGCATTGGAATCCAGCCTGTAGCTATGGGTAACATGGAAAAGGGGCGCGTCCACCTGCTCGCCCAGATGCAGGCAGTACTGGTGGAACGCGCTGTCCTCGCCTGATCCGTGCTGGCTGGCATGGTTGAGAAGCCAGAGAAAGAGAGCGGTTTTTTCCGCGCCGCTCATGGAGGAAAAGAAATGTAAGAAACGCTGGGGCGCTTCCTGCGTATCCGGTGCGCCGGTATGGAAGGCTACCCGTTGCTTCTGGTGCAGTATTTCAAACTCCGCGCTGTCATCCGGCGAGAGAGCATCACCCTGCGCGAACGCCACCAGGTAGGGGATGTTGTTGGCGGAAAAATACCCTGCGGAAGAGGGCAGTGATGCGCCGTCCCGCGTAACCGAAACCTCTCCCTCAAAATCGCCGTGGTAACGTGTCCATAACAATGTTGCGCCGTTGCTGAAACAGAGGACATTAAGACGGCTTGTCGGAAGGGGGTTCATCACTGCCATGCCTTGCTTTTGCACAAATCCTCCCAACTCCATTACCCCGCGAGGTATAACGCCATGCCCTGAGGGAAGCAATATATAATACAACGCATTTGGCGGCAATCAGGCATTACGGAGTGGGTTTTTTGCCCATGCCACAAACGGTTCCCAGACTTCCGCCCGCGCATGGGAGCCGACGATCATACCCACATGGCCGGTATCGGGCTCCAGATGCACCGCGCCTTTCAATGCACGCGCAAGCGGGAGGGCGGAAGCGTAAGGGACGATGCGGTCTTTTCGCGGGGTGACGACGAAAGCCGGTTGTGTAATTTCTGCGGGGTTTATCAATCGGCCGCCTACACGCCATTTCCCGCGGTAAGGCTCGTTATGCGCACCCCAGCGGAGGAAACCGTCGCGTGCCACCCCTTTGGGCAGGGGAACGCACCCGTTGACCCAGTGCTCAATGGCAAGGAAGCGTTCATGCGCCTCGGTGCCGGGGGTGAGCTCATGGAAATGCTCCAGTTTTTCCTGAAACAGCCAGGGGTCGCGCAGATAAAACATAGACAATATATGTTCGCCGGGGAACATATCGAAGCTCTCGATATAGCGTTCCAACAGCGCCACGCCGGATTCGTTGTGCAGCGTGGGATGCAGCGGATCGGCCGAGAAATCCCACGGCGTCGCAAAGAGAGCCAGCCCGTCCACCAGATCGGGGCGAATGGCGGCGAGCGCCAGCGTCAGCATCCCTCCCATGCAATGCCCGCCCGCGAGGATACGCGCATACCCTTCGGCGCGGAGGAATTCCCCCATGGCGCAGAGATATCGGGTTACATAATCTTCACTGTCGAAATGTTTTTCTTCTTCGCCCGGCACGCCCCAATCCACCAGAAACACCGAGAACCCTTTACCACTCAGATAGCGTGCGAAACTGGTGGCTTCGGTGAGGTCGAGTATGTAATAGCGGTTGATGAGGGACGGCACCAGCAGCAGTGCGGGAGGTTTCTTTTTCGTCTTGGCAGGAGAACTGGCCGGGTAATGGAGCAGACGACAATTTCCCTGCCGCCAGACGCATTCCGGATCCTCCAGCTGGCGCTCGAAACGCGCATGGTAATAGGCCTGCATACTTTGCATCTGGAAGTGGAGGCGGTGCTGAATTTCCGCCCGTACCTGCGCGGCGAATTCAGGGTCTTCCGCCATGCGTCGCATCAGCGCGAAAAGCGTGGTGCTGTCTTCCTCTCCGAAGCGGCCGTCTTTGCCGGGCTGGGCGGCGCTGCCCGCCGCCAGGGCGCTCAGGATATTCTGCCAGTAAATACCCTGCAGCCCCATATGCAGCGGCATCAGATGGGGAGGGAGGGCAAACCCCTGGGCGCCATGCATCTGCCCATAAGGGGGAGGGGGGGAATCGGCAAATCCGCTCATAATCTCCAGCCCATGGGTAAACAGGGACGTATCCTGCAGGGTTTCCCTGGCCTGCTTAAGCCATAAATCCAGGAATTCCCTGGCAAGTTGCTGGTGTGGCGCGTTTGTCACGGGGGTTTTCATTGCGGTGAGAGGGCGTTCAGTGGTATATACATAGCATCGAACGCCACCCTTCCCAACAACAAACTGTGAGCTAAATGCATGAAGGACAAGCAGGATAAAGAAACTATCGTCATCAAGAAATACGCCAACCGCAGGCTCTATAACACGCAGACCAGCGTCTATATCACCCTGGAGGACGTGCGCCAGATGGTTAAGGACGGCCAGGAATTCATAGTGAAGGACGCCAAGACGGGGGAAGACCTCACCCGCCAGATTCTTACCCAGATTATCTTTGAACAGGAGCTGAGCGGCCAGAGCATGATGCCCATCGGGTTCTTAAAGCGCGTGATTGAGATGTATGATGACCGCCTCTCCGAGCTGATACCGCATTATCTGGAAACCAGCATGGAGACCTTTGTAGGCAACCAGGAAAAAATCCGCAAATACATGGGCAAGACCTGGGAGCAGTACAATCCCCTCAATCAGCTTGAGGAAATCAGCCGCCAGAATGCCGAGATAGTTTCCAAGGCATTTCAGATGTTTAACCCCTTCGAGGCGTATTTCAATTCCGAAGAGGGCAAAAACAATCAGAAGAAAACCGGCGGCAAATAAGCCTCCCGGCAACCTTAACAAAAGCTTAACTTCTTTCTTCCCGCCGCCTGTTTTATACAGGAGCCTGTAGAGAGGGAAGAGATGACCACTGAATCCGCCGCCGATTTTGAGGCACTGCTTGCCGCCCATGGGTTGGAATTAGTGGCGCAGCCCGCCGTGCCCGCCGCAGGAGGGAAAAGGGGCGAGACAGCCTGCGATTTCTTCGTCTATAGCCGTGCCGGTACGGAGCCGTTGAAGGCGGTGGCCATGTACCAGACCAATGGCGGCACGCCGCTGGTGGGTACGGATGATGGTGGCCGCGCCATCGCGTGTGTAAAACTGGATCGCACCAAACTCCCCGAAGATATAGTGCAGGCACCGCCGATGGCCTCCGCAGAAAAATACGGCACGCAACTCCTCCATTCTCTCTCCACTCTTAAGTCCGCGTGTTTTCATGCGCCGCTACCCGGGAATAAACATATGCTGCTGGTGCGGGTGCCCGGTCATGATGAAACCTCCTTGCTGAAGAGATTGGAGACGGCAGGGTTATTTAGCCGTACATCCGGTGGAAAAAGCCCCGATATTTACTATCCCTGCCTGGGGGGAATGCTGACAGGCATTGAAATTCCTCCTGCCCTGTGGCAGGCGATACAGCGCACGCAAAGCAATCAGGTACCGGAATTGCGGGAGGCGGAACCTGCCCTGAAAAAGGTGGTGGAAAGCGGGGGAACGAAGGCACGCATCATGAAGGCGGCCAGTGAATATCTGCGTTTGCCGGAGAAGGAAAAGTCATCGCCCCAGAGAAAAAACGGATCACCGCATTCGCTCCAACCCGCCAAAACGCTGCAGGAAAATGTGGATGCGCTGCGTAAGGCAGGGTTGGTGTTTGCCCGTAAGCGAAAACTGGACGGCACCACGCAGACGCTCCTGATGGATGTTACTCCCGCAACGCACCGGCTTTTAACGGAGGCCGGGGATAAAGTCACCTTAACCCCTGCCGATGGGCAGAACTCAACGACCTATGTGATATCCGAAGACGATAAAACGCGGCTTGCGGCGTTAGTGGGAGAAGAACATTGCGAGGATAAGGCGGATGCGGTGTTGGGCGCCACCCTTCCGGGGAGCTTCTTTACAAAATACCGGGTGCTGTTCGCCGGGGCGGCTAACGGCGCATCCTCCTCTATGTATGTCGCCCCGGCGTTGCGGCGGTCGCAGGAGACTTCAAGTGCTGCCCTGTTGCAGGATTTAACCGGCTATGGGTTGCCCAGCGAAGGGGAGAGGGCGGTCAGCCATGCGATTACCGCGCCCGGGGAATCGCCGCCCGTGGTGCGGGTGGCATTGACGGCGCAAGTGGCTTCCGACCTGAGGAAACAGATGCAAGGGTTGGCTCATCGCCGCGACAATGGGAATGAAGCAGGCGATGTCATTGCCGCGGAGGACGGGCAGGCCGATGATGTTGCGCGAGAATCTTTCGGTGTAAAGTTGAAAGCGGAGGTGCAGACAACGCATATGGCGGCGGTCGTGCCAATAAAGTGGTTGCCCCCCGCTACTTCCAGGTCTTCTGCTTCCTCGTCTGACCCTTTTGCGAAACCCCCGGTCATACTTCCTGTATCCACCCCGTATGAAAAAGCCATTTCCCATTTGGCAGACCACGCTCTTATCACTGCCCGGGTGATTCACCGCCCTGTGCCGGAACCGGATGCCGCCGGAAAAGAACAGATGCGGGCATTGCTGGAGAAGACCCGGGGTTTAACGGATTCCACTGGCAGCGCCATGGCAGCCCTGGAAGAAGCCGCCGCCGCCATGCCCCATCTTCCTGAGGCCAGCAAGGCGGCGCTTAAGGGCGCAGGAGCAATAAAAACCATGAGCCAGCGAGGGGCGGATGCGGATGGTTATTATGAGAGTTTCCTGGAAGAAGTGAAGCGGTACAATGACTGGGTGGCAGGTCATGCGAAGGATGAAGCTCCCATTGCTCAATTGATCGTTGTTAATCCCAACGCTCGCACAAAAGCCTTGCTGAATGCCCCGCAGATGCAGGCCTATATGACCCGCCCCCCGGAAATGCACAAAGATTTCCTGCATGGGAAAAACGTGATGATGATCTACCCCGATCCGCAGAGCGATCTGATTGCCGATATACAGGAAAAGCGGGAAGAGTCGGGGGAAAAGACCCCGCTGGCCACGTTAAACAGGGAACCTCTGGAAGCAGCGGAACTCTCGCAGGCGTTACGCCGCTATTTTGCCCCCCGTCAGAGGGAAACCAACGATTACCAGCATCCTCCATTATCCGCCGAGGAATGTTTTAAAGCGAATACGGGAATATTGAAAAGCCTTAAGCCGCTGTATGCGCTGGAAGAGCCGGATATTCGCCCCGGCAACCAGACGCGGGCAAGCCAAAGAATCGGTGCCCGCCCCGTGCTGATTCTTAAGGTTGATACTCCCCTTGCGTCTAAAGCGAGAAATAAGCTGCAGGGCATTATGGGGGCGTTCTCTCCTTTCCTTGAGGGACGGGAATCGTTCTGCAACGAGGAAGCCTTTGTGGCTGAGCTGATGCCGCAGGAACGCGACTATTTTGAGTTGGGTAACAAGGTTGAGGAGTTGAAAGCGCAGCGCCATGCTCTGGACAGTATGAAGACCTGGTTAGAGGCAAAGAATGTAGAACAGTATAATTTTTATGCGCAGCATTTGAAGGATTTGGTAGGGGAAGAACAAATGGCCGCCTGGGGGCTGAGTGAGTTTTCCGGCTTACCTCCATCTGGCCTTGGCGATACACTGGCAACGCTTTCTAAAAATATCGTGTCGAAGATGAACGATATTCGAGAGGAGTTGGAGGAGCTGGAGACGTGCCAGCCCGACATAGCGGAGAAAGTGCAGGCCTACAGGGATGGGATAGAAGAGGGAAAGACCGTTCTGCCCGTGCAGCGGGAGCCCGATCGCTTTTATACGCTGGATGGACGCGGTTTTTCCGATATAGAGACTGCATTGAAAGACGGCGGGGGCTATATCAAACTCTATGTAAACCAGGACATGAATGACGCCTGCCGCAAGGAACTTAAATCCCATGGGAAAAAATGTTTTCGTAACAGCTCAAGCAATCTAAGCAATGTTCCGTCCATGCGTGAAAACGAGATGCAAAACCAGATCCCCGCTGCTTTTTCTCCGGTGCGGGGAAGATGACGAAGGAATGTGCATCGTCGTCGTGTTGTTTTTGGCGCGCTGCTGCCCGGCGCTCTACCGTCGTGGTTACTAAATAGTACGGATTGCCTTGATTTTTTGCCCCGGGACACTTACTTCCTTGAAGATGCAATACCGCGCTTTAGGAGATACGGGAATAGAGGTCAGCCTGCTTTGCCTGGGGACAATGACCTGGGGTGAGCAAAATAGCGAGGCGGAAGGTCATGCGCAATTGGATTACGCCGTTTCGCAAGGCATCAATTTCATCGATACGGCGGAGATGTATCCCGTGCCGCCGCGAGAGCAAACCCAGGGTGCGACGGAGCGTATTCTTGGCACCTGGCTGAAGGGGCGAAAAGACCGTGACACATTGATTGTGGCCAGCAAGGTGACCGGCAAATCGGCCGGATTCCCCTATCTGCGCGGTGGCCCCCGCCTGACCCGTGCTCATATACTGCAAGCCGCCGAAGAGAGCCTGAAGCGTCTGCAGACCGACTATATTGATCTCTACCAGTTGCATTGGCCGGAACGTACCACCAATTATTTCGGCCAGCTGGGATACGAGCATCATCCGGAAGAAGGGCTGGCGACGCTGGAAGAATCGCTTTCCGCCCTGGCCGAGCTGGTGAAGGCAGGCAAGATACGGCATATCGGCCTTTCCAACGAAACGCCCTGGGGGGTCATGGAATGCCTGCGTCTGGCGCGTGAAAAGGGCTTGCCGCGCATCGTCAGTATTCAAAACCCCTACAGCCTGTTAAATCGCACCTATGAGGTGGGGATGGCGGAGATCAGTATGCGGGAGCAATGCGGTCTGCTCGCCTATTCGCCGCTGGCGTTCGGGATGCTCAGCGGCAAATACGAAGGCGGCGCAAAACCCGCCGGGGCGCGGCTGAGCCTGTTTGAACGTTTCCAACGCTACAACAATCCCCAGGGAAGAGAAGCCACCCGCCGCTATGTGGAGCTTGCCCATGCGCATGGCATACGTCCGGCGCAGATGGCGCTGGCCTATATCAACAGCCGACCCTTTGTAAGCGCCACGATTATCGGCGCTACCACCATGGAGCAGTTAAAAGAAAATATTGGCAGTCTACATATTCAGTTACCAGAGGCAGTAGTAAGTGGTATTGAATCTCTCCATCAACAGAACCCTAATCCCTGCCCGTAAGTGAAGAGGAATAAGAGATGTTTCAGGCATTGATGTACACGGCTCTTTTGAAAAAATCTGCGACCGCTGTTTCGCCGGAGGGCTGGCCGTCCGTCATTCTGGCGTATCGGCTGTATGAGTGGTTTCCGATTTTTATTATCGCCATTCTTATCGAGATGGGGTTTATCCGCGTGATGCTGCATATCAGCTGGCTTGAGTCTCTCAAGGCGTCGGCGGCGGCGAATCTGGTGTCGGCGCTTACGGGAATATTGCTGTTGCCCCTGGCCGGTATTCTCTGGGATTATACGCTCTATAACACCTTTGCAACCTTGAGCGGCACGTTCGGACATTTTACCCTCTCCAGCTGGATAGGTAATATTTTCTATATGGCCTTATTTCTGGGGCTGGTGGAAATTCCTCTGATTGCAGGAGTGACCAAGGAGGGTATCAATAAATGGTTTGTGGTGGGCTGGATATTTTTGAATATACTAACCCTTCTCATGGTGCTTCTGACCTTTTTTATCGAAGCCCCCGAAATCGGTTTGCTGTAGGGCGCGCAGCGCAGACCTAAGCGCCCTTCGCAAGGCCGCATGGCAAAAAGAAGAAAAATCTGATATAATGCGCTGATTGAAGTTAAAAAATCAGGCGATGTCATGACAAAGCCCATCCGCGTCCTTTCCTTGTTTTTCTGCCTCGCATTCTTTTGTGCCGTTCCGGCTCCTGCCCAGGCGCGTGACCTGTACGATCAGGCTTTTTCCAACCATCGCGCTATGAATGGCCGTGGGAATAACAGTGGCCTGGAGGGATTTAAGAGGCGCACGGAGGATCGCTGGAGTAGACAAAGAGAGAGCAGACGGAGCGCCTCCAGGGGGCAGGAAAGCGGTTTCCGTGCCCGTCGCGGGGGTGATACGTCTTCCCAAAGAAACAACCGTGCTATGCAACCCAGGCAGAAGCAAGCGGACTATATGAAGAAATTAGAAAAACAATATGAGAAAATGACGGATATGAGCCACCAGCCGCTTGTTTCCGGCGGAAGAAAAGCAATGGGGCAAAGTATAGGAAAGCGATCGGGGTATGGGAATAAATGGTGACACGAGAGCGCCCCCGATCATTATTTTCCGAGATAATTATTTGCTGAACATCCAGGCGATTTCAATCATGCCTTCTTCCAGGGTGGGATGCACCACGACCTGCAAGGTGCGTTGAGGTTTTCCTTTATACCCCAGAAAGATGCTTTCCTCTACGGTCACCGGAACGTTGCCTCCTATAGAGAAAATCCATTTTTTCCCGGCGACGGAAGTAAGGGAAACCATCCCTTCCGCCGTTTTCTGACAGCGTATGTCGGGGTGCAGATGAAAACGCAAAGCGGCCTTGATATTCGACGGCTCTTTGAACTGACAGGTAATCTGATCTTTACCGGTAATTTTTGTCCCATCCTCATACAAGGTGAGGGTGCGGCTGTGAATAATGCCCGGCGCCGCCTCTAGTGATGCCCGCAACATAGGGCCTTCCGGGCGCTCGAGCGCCTCCAGCCGGGGGGCGGGGCTGCGATAGTTTTCCTGAGAAGGAGGGAGGGCGCCGTCCAGTGAAAGCGTGGAGTGAGCCGCAGGAGCCTTTACCGCATGAGTCCATAGAGGATCATTGCCCAGATAGCCGCCACAATTCACCACGATACGTTCCGTGCCCTCGCCGAATTCGATGGAAAGAGGCCCGGAATACGAACCACGGGCAGGCGTGCCGTAGGAAGCCAGCAGGAAGACATATACCTGCTCACGCTGAAGACGGCATAGCCCTCCCGCAGCGGTTAAAGGCAGTGATTCATGCGCATGGGCGCGCTCCAATACTTTCGCAATCAATCCGGCGTCCTGCATAGTAGCGCCGCCGTATAGCGCCAGCCGTCCGTCCCCATGACAGCAAAACCGTAGCAACGTGCCCATTTTCATGATGGTCTTGGCAAGGTCGGCATAGATCAGTGCATCATTGGGCAGGATGTGCCGAATATCGATCAACATCTGCACCTGGGCAAGCTGATCGGCAGGATTGCCGCTTTTACACATGCCGTCCTCACGAATGCTTTGCGCAATCCATCCCGCAAGCTTGTCACATGCCAGTGGCATCAGGAAACGCAGAGGAGAAAAGCGTTCCGCGGCGGCGGCCAGTCCCCAGATAACGGCGAGCGAAGATTCGCCGCCCGTGCCCGATTCCACCTGGCTGCGCAGCATCAGTACATGCTGTATGACCGAGCGGGTAAAGCGTTGGCGAAACACCCGGCTGGAGCCGTCCAGTATCAGCTCCAGATGCTCCATCCATTGGGCAAGCCTTGTGCCCGCCACTTTAGGATCCCATACGATGGAGGGCAGGCCGCTTTCTTCCAGCATGAAACCGTTGATGAATTCGCGTGCGAAGCTTGCCGCTTCCCGGTGCTTTTTGCTATGCGCGATTTCCCGCAGCCAGCGGAAGGAATAAAATTGCTCGTGCCATCCGGCGCTGGCGTCCTCGGCCAGCCAGGTGATGTGGCCGGGCATCTCCACGCTGCATCCGGCGAGGTCAAAGCGGCGCTTGAGAATCTTCCCTCCCAGCGGCGGCTGTGCGGTAGGCCACAAAGGGGGCGGAATGTGATGTTCCAGACGACAGCCGATATAAAGCGCGTGGGGGGTAAACCAGGACAGATAATGAAGGTGGGCGATATAGAGAAACTGCATGTCAGCCTGCCTCCGCCATCATGGTTTCCACCATATCGGCCAGCAGATGCAACGCCAGCATATGCGTTTCCTGAATGCGTGCGGTGCTGGTGGAAGGAACGACGAACAGCCCATCGACGCGCCCGGCGTGGCTTCGTCCTTTTTCGCCCGTAAAAAGAATGCGATGCAGCCCATGTTGCGTGGCTTCCTCCAGGGCTGCGAGTATATTGGCGCTGCTTCCCGACGTCGACAAGGCGATCAGCATGTCTCCTTTTTTGCCCAACGCTTCTATCTGACGGGCAAAAATACGATCAAAACCGTAATCATTGCCCACGGCGGTGAGGATGCCGGAATCGGCGGACAGAGCCATCGCGGGCAGGCCTTTGCGCTCCCGCAGAAAACGTCCGCAGAATTCTCCGGCAATATGCATGGCATCGCAGGCGCTGCCGCCATTGCCGCAGACAAGCAATTTGCCGCCCGATGCGAATGTGGCATGAAGGCGCTCCGCCAACGCGACCAATGCTTCGGAATATTCGGCAAAGAATCCATGTACCGCCCCCTGGTGCTGATCTACGGCCTGCCCGATCTTTCCCAGCATCGCTATCCTCTCAGTGCCGCGATATGGGCGGCGTACTCCGCGGCGTTGCCTTTGAAGACGGCGGAACCCGCCACCAGCACGTCCGCTCCGGCGGCGATTACGTCTTTGGCGGTGGTGGCGTTGACCCCCCCATCCACTTCCAGGTCGATGGTGCGTCCGGTAGCGTCGATCATGGCGCGCAGCTGTACAATCTTCCTGAGTTGCGAGGCGATGAAGCTCTGGCCGCCAAAGCCGGGATTGACCGTCATTACTAAAATGAGATCGGCTATCTCCATCACATAATCGAGGGCGCTTGCGGGGGTGGTCGGAACCAGCGATACCCCGGCCTTCACGCCAAAGGATTTAATCAGTTGCAGCGTGCGATCCAGATGCGCCCCGGCTTCCGCATGGACGGTGATGATGTCCGCCCCCGCTTTGGCAAAATCCTCAATAAACGGATCCACGGGTTCAATCATCAAATGCACGTCGAGCGGTTTTTTGGTGTAGGGGCGGATGGCTTTTACCACCAGCGAACCGATGGTGATGTTGGGCACAAAATGCCCGTCCATTACATCGACATGGATGTAATCGGCGCCCGCGGCGTCTATGGCCGCGATTTCCTCCCCAAGACGGGCGAAATCGGCGGAGAGGATGGAAGGGGAGATGCGGACAGGCTGCTGCATGGGATGTTAATCCAGTAGGTTGCGGGGAGAATAGCGGGAGTGAGCGGTTATTGCAACAAGCTCCATTGCTTATGCTCCCTTCTTCAAGACCGCCGCGAAGAAACCGTCAATACCGCCGCGCTCCTCCCAGTAACACGGCAGGATACGCAGGGATCCGGCGTCATTCACCCAGTGGCGGGGGATGCCCAGGGCATCGGCATCCACGGGAATTGCGATAAAATAAGGATGGTCCTTGAGAAAACGCTTTATCTGCGCTTCGCCTTCTTCCGGCTCCAGCGAGCAGGTGGCGTAGACCAGCGTTCCGCCGGGTGCGGTAAATTCCGCGGCGCGGCACAGTAGCGAATGCTGGATTTCAACCAATTGCGCTACGTCATGGATGCTGCGCATCCAGGCGATTTCAGGATGTCGGCGGATGGTGCCGGTAGCGGTGCAGGGTGCATCCAGCAAGACGCAGTCAAACGCAGCCTGAGGGAGATAATCATGTGCGTCGGTTTCTACCAGTTCGGCATCTAATCCCAGCCGATGTAAGTTATGCTCCATGCGCAACAAGCGCGAAGGAGAGCGATCCAGCGCCGTGACGTGAGCGCCCGCCGCCGCGAGCTGGGCGGTTTTTCCCCCGGGCGCAGCACACATATCGAGGACGCGCTTATTCTCACAGGAACCAAAGAGTTTTACCGGCAGGGCGGCCGCTGCGTCCTGCACCCACCATGCGCCTTCCTCATAGCCGGGAAGCTCCGTTACCCGTCCGGCTTTTGGGCGCCGGAGTGATCCGGTAGGCAGGAGTTCCGCCTCCAGTGGGTTCACCCAGTCCGCAGCAGCATCTTTAACAGAAATATCCAGCGCCGGCTCCCGCATATGCATGGCCGCCATTTTGCGGACATTGTCCTCTCCGTAGGCGCGTATCCACCGCTGCCACAGCCATACCGGCGTATCAAGCTTGGCCATGTCCAGCGCGGCAAGCTCCGACGCGCCGATTTCGCTGATGCGCTTCAGCACGGCATTGACCAGCCCGGTCAGTGCCTCAAACCCCTGCTTGCGGGTTAAGTCCACATAGGAGTTCACGGCGGCGTAGGGCGGCGTGCCCAGCCACAACAATTCCGCCGTCCCCAGCCGCAGCAAATGCAGCACGGCGCGGTGAGAGCCTTTGGGTTGTTTGGTCATGCGTGCGGCCAGAAGCGCATCGATGCTTCCCAGGTGACGCAGGGTGGTGAGCGCCAGATTCAGGCAGGCGGCGCGGCCTGCAGGCTCCAGTTTCAGAAACTCCTGATGATCCGTCCATTCTCCGTCGTGCGCCTGTTCATGGGTCAGCGCGTCGCGCAGCAAAACGAAAGCGGCATGGCGGACGGGATTATCGGGTGGTGAAGCTTGATTCATGAAGCGTTTTTTCGCATGATATGCGCCTAAAGGAAAGCCAATGCCCAAAATTACACCCGAAAACGAAGAAAAACTTAACGATACGGATGCTAAAGCCGCAGCGCAGGAGGTTTCTGACGCCCAGGAGGTGGGAGGGCCCAAAGGTCTGGAGCCTACCCGATACGGCGATTGGGAGCGAAACGGCAAATGCGTGGATTTTTAATTTGTCATGCTGGTGCTGCTCTCTCCTTCCAAGACGCTGGACGAAACCCCGCTGCTCCACCCGGTAAAAGCGACGCAGCCGCAATTCATGCAGGAAACGGCGCTGCTCCATGCGGCACTCAAAAAGAAGTCCCCCTCGCAGCTTAAAAAACTGATGGGCATCAGCGACAAGCTGGCAGAATTAAACCATGGGCGCTTCCAGTCTTTCAACCCTTCCCTCTATTCACACGACAACGCCAAGCCTGCCCTGTTTCTCTTCAAGGGCGACGTCTACGACGCCATGCCGGTGGCGCAGTACGATGCGGCGACATTAGCCTACGCTCAGGCGCATCTGCGCATCCTCTCGGGGTTTTACGGTCTGTTGCGACCGCTCGATCTGATCCAGCCCTACCGGCTGGAGATGGGCACGCGCCTGCGGGTAGGAAAGACGAAAGACCTTTACGGTTTCTGGGGCGTGCAACTGAGCGCGGCCATCAATCAAACCAACGAAAACCTGCTGGTCAACCTTGCCTCGGAAGAGTACTTCAAGGCGGTGGACAAGAAGGCGTTGAAGCTTCCCCTCCTGCATGTGCAGTTCAAGGAACGCAAGGGCGGCCAGTATAAGATTATCGGCCTGATGGCCAAACGCGCACGGGGCATGATGGCGGATTATATCCTGCAGCACCGTATTGAGGATCCGGAAGGAATAAAGAATTTTCAGGCGGGTGGGTATGGTTTTAACGCCTCCCTGTCGGATACGGGCAGATGGGTTTTTACCCGGGGCTGACCTGTCTTTACCTAAAATTTAGACTTTTACGCTCTAATGGCCAGAATGCCGCTCATTCCGGGCGGTAATCGTTCTGCTCACCAAGGAGCCTCCTGCATGACTGTCGATTTACGAATGGCGGAACATTTGTGTACGCGCTTATGCCACGATTTGACGGGGCCGATCGGGGCGGTCAATAACGGCGCGGAGTTTCTGGCCGATCAGGGGTTCGAAATGCAACCGGAAGCCATTGAATTGATCGCCTCCAGCGCACGCGAGGCGGTGAATCGCCTGCAATTTTATCGTCAGGCCTATGGGAAGCTGAATGAGCATGGCGAGGCCAGCCTTCAGGAGAAAAAGCACATTACCGCCGCGTATTTTACCGGCACGAAAGTGGCGCTGGACTGGCCGGATGAACATACGGATGCGGCGGGCGTGCCCGTCAGCCAGAAAATGTCGCGCCTTATTCTGAACCTCATTATCGTGGCCTCGCGCACCCTGATTCGCGGTGGGGTGGTGAGCGTGCGTCTGGGGGCGGAAGAAGACGGAAAGCGCGTGGTGACGGTGCAGGGAGCAGGCGATTCCGTAAAGGACGATGTGGAGGTATCCCGTATCTTGCTGGGGGATCGCGTGATCCAGCTTTCTCCCAAGACGGTGCAGGGCTACCTGACACGCGGCCTGGCAGAGGAAATGGGCGTGGAGCTTACGCTGAAGGTGGAGGATAACAGCTATACGGTGTCGGCGACCCGTTATACCGCCGAATGAAAGATACTATCTCCCACAGGCCGTTCATTATTTATTAGAATTTCCCTGCTAGGAATAATAGGGCATTTTTAAAACAAGGGCACATCGATGGATGACCTGATCAGCGAGTTTATTACCGAAACCAGCGAAAGTCTCAGCACGTTGGATCTTGAATTGGTGCGGCTGGAACAAAACCCCAACGACAAGGAAATTCTGAGCAATATTTTCCGTTTGGTGCATACCATCAAGGGTACCTGCGGATTTCTCGGCTTGCCGCGTCTGGAAACGGTTGCTCATGCGGGTGAGAACGTGCTGGGGCGGATACGCGACGGGGAAATGGAGGTCACGCCCGGGGTGATTTCCATCGTCCTGGAGGCGTTGGACGCGATCAAGGCCATTATGGAGTTCCTGGCGGAAAATGGCAGTGAGCCGGAAGGGGATGATGCGGATCTGATCGTCCGCCTTAACGCATGTGCGGAGAAAGGCGGCATACCAGAAGAGGCCGCCGCGCCGTCGCCGCCTCCTGCAAAGCCGGTAAAGGCACCCGAAGCGGAAGAAGCCCCAAAAGCCCCCGACCCGTACAACCCCACGATGGATGAGTTGGAAGCGGCGTGGATGGCTGCAGAGGGGCCGGAAGATACCGCGAATGCCAGCGAAAAGACCGAAGAGAAGCAAAGTTCTCCCCCCGTGCCCGTGGAGGCGTCGGAAGAGGCGCCAGCGGATGAAGCGCCTTTGCCGCCGCAGGTAAAGCGGGAAGCCATCAAGAAAGGGCTGGACGTTCATGCCCAGCGCGAAGTTGCACCGCCTAATATGGCGAATCAGTCTATTCGGGTGAATCTCGATGTATTGGAAAATCTGATGTCGATGGTAGGGGAGCTGGTGTTAACCCGCAACCAGCTGATGCAAATTGTGCGCAGCAAGGACGACAACGATTTCAAAACTCCTCTGCAGCGGCTTTCCTATATTACAACCGAACTGCAGGAAGGCATTATGAAAACGCGGATGCAGCCCATTGGCAATGCCTGGGCTAAATTCCCGCGTCTGATCCGCGATCTTTCCCTGGAGCTGGGCAAGAAAATAGAGCTGCGCATGGAAGGGGCGGAAACCGAGCTTGACCGGCAATTGCTGGAGATGATCAAAGATCCGCTGACGCATATGGTGCGCAATTCATGCGACCACGGGCTTGAAACGCCGGATGAACGGCGTAAGGCGGGCAAGGATGAAACCGGTACGGTGACGCTGTCCGCGTATCATGAAGGCGGGCATATTATTATCGATATTTCGGATAACGGAAAAGGCGTCAATATTGCGCGTATCAAAGAGAAGGCGCTGCAAAATGGCATGACCTCCAGCGATGAACTGGCGCAGATGGCTGACCAGCAAATTATGCAGTTTATTTTCCGCGCCGGATTCTCGACCGCGGAAAAGGTCACGAGCGTTTCCGGGCGCGGCGTGGGCATGGACGTGGTGCGTACCAATATTGAAAAAATAGGCGGCACGGTGGAGCTGGATTCCGTTGCCGGAAAAGGATCGACCTTTCACATAAAAATCCCCCTGACGCTGGCGATTGTGTCGGTGCTCATCGTGGAGGCGGACGGCCAGCGTTTTGCCCTGCCGCAAATCAACGTGCAGGAATTGGTGCGCACCGGCGCCGCGAGCGATTACAAAATTGAAGCCATCAACGAATCGCCGGTATTGCGCCTGCGGGATAAATTGCTGCCGGTCATGTCGCTTTCCAAGGCGCTTAAAATCGGCAATGGAAAAACGGCGAAAAAGAGCCAGTTTATCGTGGTGTGTAAAGTAGGCGCGACCGACTTCGGCCTGCTGGTGGACAATATTTACGATACCGAGGAAATCGTGGTGAAGCCGGTATCCCGCCTGCTGCAACATATTCCTACCTACTCCGGCAATACGGTGCTGGGCGATGGCGGGGTGATCATGATTCTGGATCCCAATGGCATCATGCGTTCCATGAGTACGGATCTGGAGCTGGGTCACAAGGAAGACAAAGTCGCACGCGCCAACCAGGGAGCCGAAACGCACAGGGCGCCATTCCTTCTTTTCCGCAGCGGTACGGGAGGGCCCAAGGCCGTGCCGCTGGAGCTGGTGTCGCGGCTTGAGGAAATAGAAACGTCAGACATTGAGGATTCCAACGGACGCAAAGTCGTGCAGTACCGCGACGATCTGATGGTGCTGGCCACCGTGCGGGATCAGCAGATTCCTGCGGAAGGAAGTTGCGAAGTCATCGTCTTTCACTATGACAATAAAACCGTGGGGCTGGTGGTGGACGAGATTCTCGATATCGTCAATGCCGAGCCGACGGTGAAGCTTACCAGCGAAGACCGGATGTTCCTGGGTACGATTGTAATGGCGGGAAAATCCACCGATGTACTGGATGTCGGTTATTTGCTTTCCCAGGAGCTGGATATCAAACTCGATCTGGAATCCATGAACCTGCCGGAGGATTCGCAGGATCACGAAATTCTTTTTGTGGATGACAGCATGTTCTTCCGCAATCTGACGGTGCCTTTCCTCTCGGCGGTGGGATACCGCGTCACGGCGGTGTCCAGCGGTCAGGATGCGTTGTACCAGCTTTCCAAGCGGAATTTTGACATGATCATCACCGATATTGAAATGCCGGAAATGGATGGATTCGATCTGGCGGAGTCCGTGCGTACGATGTCGGCGCATCGTGATGTGCCGATCGTTGCCTTTACCTCTACGGCCAATGAAGGGTTTGAGCAACGTCTGCATAAAGCGGGCATTAACGACTATGTGTTGAAAACGGAGCGGGAAAAGCTGATTGTGGTGATTACCCAGATGCTCTATCCCCAAAAGGAGAAGGTGGAATGAGCAGGGCGCTGCAAACAGTAGTCTCCCACGATCTTGCCCATGCGGAAGGCGAAGTGCAGGGGTTCGTTACCATGCGCGTGGGTGGACAGTTTATCGGAATTTCCGTACTGGTGGTGCAGGACGTGCTGCGTAAACTCGAAATGGCGCGGGTGCCGCTTGCGCCTTCCGAGGTGGCGGGCGTCATCAATCTGCGAGGCAGGATCATTACCGTCATCGGAATGCGTCAGAGGTTGCATTTGCCCCCTATGGAGCCAGAGGCGGAATGTATGCATTGCGTGGTGGAACATAAAGAGGAAATGTTCAGCCTGATGGTGGATTCCGTCGGCGATGTTTTGAATATCCCCTTGTCGCGCATCGACAAGTCTCCTGCGAATCTGGAAGAGCGGTGGAAGCAGGTGGCGGCTGGCGTTTATAAGCTGGATGGCGAATTGCTGGTGATCCTTGACGTTCAGGCTCTTTTAACTATTTGACCCCATAATTGCTCTATAGAAGTAGCGCGTATGAAGGCGTTAATGGGGAACCTATGAAAATTTCCATGGTGGTCGATGATTCCAAAATTGTTCGCAAGGTGACGCGGAAAATTCTGGAGGCTTTGGGCTATGAAGTTGTAGAAGCCGAAAACGGCAAAGTGGCGCTGGACGTATATAGCGAGCACCGGCCATCGCTGATTATGCTGGATTGGCATATGCCCGAAATGAACGGGCTGGAATTTCTCAAAACATTGCGCGCCATGCCGGAAGGAGGGGAACCGGTAGTGATTTTCTGCACCACGGAGACCGAACTGGGCAATATACAGGAGGCGATTTTATCCGGCGCAAACGAATATGTAATGAAGCCCTTTGATGAGGATATCATCCGGGGTAAGCTTGAACAACTGGGATTATAGGCGCCCTGTCCATCATGCTGGCAACACATCCCAACCCCGGACGCAAAATCAACATCATGGTGGTGGATGACTCCGCTATTGCGCGAGGCCTCATTGTGCGACGCCTTGCCGAACAATCAAACTTTCATATTGTCGCCTCGCTGGCCAACGGAGAAATGGCCGTCAATACGATTGAGCATCATGCGGTAGATGTGGTGGTGCTGGATATTGAAATGCCCGTGATGGACGGAATGACGGCGCTTCCCCTGTTACTGGCAAAAGCGCCCGGCGTGCGGGTGATTATGGCCTCCACGCTGACCTTGCGCAATGCGGAAATTTCCATGCGCGCCCTGGAGATGGGAGCCTCTGACTATGTGCCCAAACCCTCTATGCGGGAAGACAAGAACGCGCTCGAAAAATTCTACCATGAGCTGGTGAGTAAAATTTCAGCATTGGGGTATTCTACTGCGTCACCCGCTGCACGGGCGCCGGTGTCCCCGCAGGCGGAATCTGTTTCTGCATTGCCCACCCTGCCGCACATGCCTCCCCTTCCTGCCGCCATGACCTATCCTGCTTTGCGCCCCAAGGCATTGGCGATCGCTTCCTCTACAGGAGGCCCTCAGGCGTTAATGGAAATATTCCGTGCCCTTCAGGGACGGCTGGAGGAGGTACCCATCTTTGTAACGCAGCATATGCCACGCACCTTCACGAAGATACTTGCCGGACATCTTACGCAAGCCTGTGGCCGTGAATGCCATGAGGCCGTGCAGGGGGAGCGCGTGGTCAAGGGCGGCGTGTACGTTGCGCCCGGCGATTATCATATGGTGCCCGTCAGGGAAGGGAGCGATGTTTTCATAACGCTGAATCAGGAGCCGGAAGTAAATTATTGCCGCCCGGCTGCAGATCCCATGATTGAGGGACTGGTACATGCTTATGGTAAACACCTCATGCTACTGGTGCTTACCGGAATGGGGCATGACGGGCTGATGGGAGCGCGTAAGCTGTTCGATACCGGAGGCACGGTGGTGGCTCAGGACAAAGACAGTTGCGTGGTATGGGGGATGCCCAAGGCCGTCGTGGAGCATAATCTCTGCAAGGCAGTATTACCGCTAAGTAAGATTCCGGCCTATCTTGCGCAGGCCTTTGGGGGAGATGCATCATGACCCCTATGGAATTCGAATTCCTGGCCACCTTGCTTAAAAAACGCTCCGGTCTCTCCTTAAGCCGCGATAAGGATTACCTGCTGGAATCGCGTTTGAAGTCGGTGGCCAGAAAATACGGCCATGAAAGCCTCTCCGCATTAGTGCGCGCCCTCCAGACAAGCGCGCCTACGGAAGACATGATGAAGGAAATCACCGAGGCTATGACGACCAATGAGTCGATGTTCTTCCGGGATAACAAGCCTTTTGTCAGCCTTCGCCAGAAAATTATTCCGGCTCTGGTGCCCAGTGTTTCAACGGGCACCATCAGTATATGGAGCGCCGCCTGTTCGCACGGGCAGGAGCCGTATTCGATTGCCATGACGCTGGAAGAAGAAAAAGCGCGCATGGGCGGGTGCGGCTATAAAATACTGGCTACCGATCTGGATACCCAGGTATTGAAGAAGGCGGGAGAGGGGCTTTACACCCAGTTTGAGGTGCAGCGTGGCTTGCCGATTCAGATGTTGCTGAAATATTTTTCCCAGCGGGATAGCAACACCTGGCATATTAATGATTCTTTGAAGAAAAACATTCAGTTCCGTCAGTATAATCTGCTCGATAGTTTCTCCCCCCTGGGGAAATTCGATCTTATTATGTGCCGAAACGTGTTGATTTATTTTGATGAAGCCACCAAACGCAGCGTACTTGCGCGGCTGGCGGAGGCGCTTACACCCCATGGGGTGCTGTTTCTGGGCAGTGCCGAAACGGTGATCGGTATGTGCGATGCCCTCAAGCCCCTGCCTGGCGAACCGGGAATTTATCTCCACCGCGACTCTACGCTGACGGTGGGGGGGGTGTAAGCCCTTTTTTCCCGGGCAGCCCCATGCGGGGGAGGACGTCGTTTTCGGGTATATCGAAGAACCGGTGTTTCAGCGCCCCCGCCACATGCAATGCGATGACGCCCAGCAACAGATAGGGCAGCAGCTCATGCACTTCATGCGCCAGACTCGCCAAAGGTTTATCGGTCGCCATGAGAGTGGGCAGTGGCGCGCCAAAAAATTTGATGCCGTGGCCACCCGCCATGGACATTACGAATCCACTCAGCGGCACGAAAATCATGCCGAGGTAAAGCAGCAAGTGGCCAACATGCGCGAGGCGGCGTTCCATCGCCGGAAGCGTGGATGGCAGAGGTGGAGAGGGGGCTACCATGCGCACGGCAATGCGCAAAAAGATCAGCGTCAGCGCCATGACGCCAAATGATTTGTGCAGGCTGTAGAGGTCGCCGCGTAGCGGTCCGAGGCCTTTTACTTCCTTCATCGTCCAGCCAACGGCAATCAGTCCCAGAATCAGGACAGCCAGTAGCCAGTGAAGGATTCTCAAGGCAAGTGTATAGCGAGGCGGATGCATGGGGCAGAGTATGTAGCAGAAACTGATGTAATTGTCATAAATTTATAAAAAAAAGCGGGGGCTTTGGTGAAATTAAGTTTTTTGTAACAAAACTGAAACATTCTGAGAGTATACTTCAATAATACTGAAATACATATAAAATCCTGTATCTTTCGGGTTTTTCTTTTTTCTTCAAGGGGGTTGATATGGCTGGTACTGGTCGCTTACAGGCGGATCCTTTGTTTCAGGGGCTGGCGCGTCCTACGATGATTATGGGAGTCAGTTACATGTACTTCGTCATCAATGCGATGCTTACCATGATTACTTACATCAATACACGAGAGTTTTTCATGCTTCTGGTGGTGGGGCCGGTAATTCACGGTATTGGATATCTTGTCTGCATGAAGGAGCCGCGTGCCGTGGAGTTGCTCCTCCTGCGGAGTAAAGAAGGCTACAAGTCCTGGAACAATATACAGGGTTATCATTTCCATACCAACTCATATGATCCGTATTAGGAGACAGGAAACTTCCCCATGATGATGTATAAGCAGTTCAGGCGCCGCCAGGTTTCCAACGCCAAACAATGTGAACAGGAAATCTCATCCTCGGAGTTCATACCGTATCTTTATCACTACGATAAAGAGACGATCTATACGAAGAGCGGCGAAATGCTGCAGGTGATTAAGGTCGATGGTTTCTCATTTGAAACTGCCGATGATGAAGACATCGATATGAAAAAGATGGTGCGGAACTCTCTCCTCAAGAGTATGGCCGAGGGTACGTTTGCCGTCTGGTTTCATATGGTTCGTCGTCGCCAGAGCGGTTATCCAGGGGGAAAGCAACCCGCAGGATTTGCGGAATATGTGGATCAGATGTGGCGTAAGAAGCACCACTCCCGCGACACCTACATCAACGAAATGTATATCACCATCGTGCGTAAAGAAGATGCAGAGGGTGTAGCGCAGATCGAGAACCTGCTGAAGATTTTAAATGCCAAAGCAGATCAGCGCGCTGAGGAAGAAGAAACAAAAAGAATGCATAAAGAGCTGCATGAGGTGGTGTACCGTGTGTTGGCTACGCTCAAAGATTATGGTGCCCGTGTGTTAACTGTAAGGGAAACAGAAAATGGCCCTTGTTCCGAACCCATAGAATTTCTTGCCCAACTGGTGAATTGTGGAGAGTGGCGCCCGATGCTGCTGCCGACCATGGATATTTCGAAATATATTTCCACCAGCAGGCTTTATTTTGGCAATGGCGCAATTGAAGCGCGGGGAGCGGCGCGTTCGCGTCTGGGTGCAATGGTGAGCATCAAAGAATATGCTCCGGCGACGGCTGCGGGGCTAATGGATGCATTCCTCCAGTTGCCAATGGAATTTATTATCTCTCAGTCTTTCACTTACCATAACCGTCAGACCAATATCGGCCAGATGCAGCGTACTCAACGCCGCATGATGGCAGCAGCGGATGCAGCGATTTCGCAGGTGGCGGAAATCAGCGATGCGCTCGATATGGCGATGTCCGGGCATGTGGCGTTTGGCATTCATCATCTGACCGTGTTGTGTATTGAGGACAGTTTGCAATCGCTTGAGAAGGCGGTGTCGATGGCAGTGGCAGAGCTGGTGAATCTGGGGATCAACCCCGTCCGTGAGCGGCTGGTTATGGAGCAATGCTACTGGGCGCAGCTACCCGCTAATTTTGGAATGATTGGCCGCAGAGCAAACATCAACACGCTGAATCTGGCCAGCTTTGCTTCCTTGCATAACTATCCTGTCGGAAAAATTACTGGGAACCACTGGGGGGATGCCGTGACGGTGTTCGATACTACCTCCGGAACCCCATACTATTTTAATTATCATTTGCGGGATGTCGGGCATACGACCATTATCGGGCCCACTGGCGCAGGTAAAACCGTGCTGATGAATTTTCTTACCGCGCAGTCGCAAAAATATAATCTCCGCACCTTCCTGTTTGATAAAGACCGTGGTTCCGAAATTTTTGTCCGCGCATTAAATGGAAAATACACCCATATTCAGCCGGGCGAACAATGCATGTTTAATCCGCTGCATCTGCCCGATACAATGGAAAACAGGAATTTTCTTGCTGATTGGATCAAAGCGATGGTCAGCATTCATGATGAGCCGGTGACAGCGGAAGATTCAGCGCGCATTGCTGAAGCGATTGCCGGTAATTACAAGCTGGATAAAAAAGACCGACTGTTGCGTAATATTGCTCCTTTCCTGGGGCTGGAAGGGCCGGGGACGTTGGCAGGACGCCTTCGGATGTGGCATTCGGACGGACAGTACGCCGGTCTTTTCGACAATGAAACCGATATAATAGATTTCTCTAAAGATACGGTCTTCGGCTTTGAAATGGGGGATGTGCTGCAGGATAAGAATACGCTGGGGCCGGTACTCCTGTATTTGTTCCATCGTATCCATCTTTCGCTGGATGGCACTCCTACGCAGATTGTGCTGGATGAAGCCTGGGCATTGGTGGATAACAAGATTTTCTCAGGAAAAATCAAAGACTGGCTCAAAACCCTGCGGAAGCTCAACGGGATGGTGGTGTTCGCAACCCAGAGCGTGGAAGATGCCGTGAACAGCTCCATCAGCGATACGCTAATTCAGCAGACTTCCACACAGATATTTCTGCCCAATCCGAAAGCGACGGAATCCTATAAAAAAGCATTTATGCTAAGTGACCGGGAATTTAATCTGCTGAGAACCACGGATCCCGGCAGCCGCTACTTCCTGCTCAAACAGGGAAAAGACGTGGTGATTGCGCGCATTGATCTCGCAGGCATGGAGGATGTGATCAATATTCTGTCAGGTCGCGCAGAAACGGTGGTGGTGCTGGATGAAATACGAGGTGAGGTCGGCGATGATCCGGAAAACTGGATTCCGCTTTTCCAGGAAAGGCTAAAGAAATAGGCATATGAAAACGCCCGGTGGAATGCGTTTGCTGCTGGTACTCGTTCTCTTCCTTTTTTGTGGGGTGGGAGGGGGACAGCCAGCCTATGCCGCGGCTCCACCTGCCACGGCGATTGATGGATTCTGTCCCGATGAAGATGGCGGCATAGTTGAACGGATCGTCACCTGTCTACAGGATCATATTGTCGAGGTGGCGTATGATTTTGTATATGATATTTACCCGCTCTTTGAAGGCGCTATCCATGTATTCCTTATTTTATCCGTTATCTTTTTTGGGGTGCGGATGCTGTTGCCTATGTTGGAGAAGCCCGGTCGTGACATGATGATATTCCTGCTCAAGATAGCATCCGTGTCATATTTTACGGCGAATATGGATCTGGTGCTGTACTGGTTTGTGGGCGCTCCTGGCGATGCGGTGCCGGGTGCACTGGGTGAAATGATTGAAATTGTCACCCAGTTCTCCATTTTTGACTTTCCTCTCAAATGCGCCCCCGGATTTGATCCTTTCGCCGTATGGCGCAGAATAGATTGTTTGCTGGATGTGATTATCGGCGTCAATCCGGCAACCTCACTATCACAAGGAATGTTGGCATTTTTCTTTCATAATTTCTTTGTCGGATCGGTAGGGGTAGTGATTTTTCTACTAGGGCTGTGGATGATTGGCTCTTTCGTGATCATGTTGCTGGGCGCTATTCATACTTATCTTATTGCGGTGATGATGATCTGCCTGCTGGTGATTGTGGGTGTTCTGTTTTCTCCTCTTATCATGTTTAAAAATACCTTTGATGTTTTTCAAAAATGGTTGCGCATGATAATTGCTAACATGATTATCCCGGTGGTGTTGTTTGCCTATGTCAATGTCATGTTGTCTGCCTTTGATATTGTGCTGTATTCCGGGGAGCATTCTGTGTTTCGCACGTTCGCAGGGGAGGCGGTGGACGCAGCGGATTTCAATATTCAGGCGTATATGTATGAGAATGGGCTGGTCATAGAGGAAGAAGACAAAGGGCCGATTCTCGATCAACGCGCCGCTGATAGGTTTGCCACACCTGCAGGAACAGTGATTGGAGGAGAAATCAACCAGTACGGGGAATATGTTGGGGAAGCTGGTTTGCTGCCCAGCGGAGATATCTCGGAAATACCGCTGGCGATTCCCATGGAAAAAATTGATTACGACGCCGCCGCTGGCATGGTGGGGGTAGCCAGTGGCCCGGCATTGCTGGAGCAGGTGCTTGCGGCGATGATTGTAACGGCGCTTGTGTCCTACATTCTTGTCGCCTTGATGAAAAATGTGCCGGAGCTGGCGCAGGAGCTTGCGGGCGGTATTAAAGATGCCCCGCCGATTGCGCAGGCGGGAATGGAGTTGCCTATGGTTGGTAACAGTGGGGGAGCCTCGGGTATTGCCCAAGGGTTCCGCCAGCGCATGGGTGGTATGGTGGGAAGACGGTAATGACGATCAGCAAATGGCGTAAGAAAGGATGGAGCGTTGCGGCCGTAATGGTGGCCGCTCTTTGTTTTGCCGCCCCTGCCTATGCGTTGATGTATGGGCCTATTGGCGCGCAGATACTCTGTCCTTCCGATCAATTAGGAGAACCTAATAATTATTTTACGTTTCTTATCGTGACCTGTATGCAAACGGCGATCGAGGAGGCAACGGTTCGGCTGCTTGCGCAATTCACGGAAGTGATGTGGGGGCCTATCGGGGCACTGATTACGTTGCAGATTTCTTTGTTTGGCGTCCATGCGGTGATGGGCAGCAGCGAAATAAACAAAAGATTTTATGCGATGATTCTAAAGATCGGCTGCGTGCTTCTTTTTGCGGATAATCTTGGCGGATTTGCTCCTACGGTGTTTGATATTATGGAGGAGGCGCAAAGAATTGTTATTGAGAATATTGGCTATACAGGAAATATGGAGTGCGAGGCTGAGGCGGCGGCTGTAGGTCTGTTCTTCAACGATGCTATCTGGATAAAAATGGATTGCTTGCTGGACAAGCTCTTTCAGTTCCAGCAGCCCCTGGCGCTTTATAACGCGATTTTCGCCTTAATCAGTTCCGCGCTTTTTTCCGGTTCGGTGGGAGTCATGGTGTTCTTTATGGGCATCACCATGCTTTTGAATGTGCTGGGATATGTGTTCTACGCAGTCTATGTGTTCGTCGTTGCATATATGTATGTGGGGTTCCTGATTGTCATCAGCCCACTTCTTATACCCATGCTGCTGGTGGGGGTCAGCGCCGCCATGTATGAACGATGGTTGTTCAATCTTATAGCGGGCATTGCGATACCGGTATTTGTTTTTGCCTATCTGACTATCACCCTGCCTGTACTGGATCATGCGATATTTGGCGCTCAGGGGTCATTGGAGGAAGTATTAGGGGATGATTATACAAAATGGTACCGCAATGAGCAGCAATGGTGTTCACAGCAAATCGGCACCGATCCCGACAATTACGAGCATGTGCCTAACTTTGGTTTTGATTATATCAACGGCCCCTTGCGGAATCTCCTGACGCCGATGATGAGTGGAAATACGGATTTTTGTTCTACCTTCGGCACAAGCAGCCTGGATTTTCTGGAAGAGCATGTGCCGATGCTGATGAAAATTCTTGATGCGCTCATCCGTATTATGGTCACGGCGTATTTATTATCTACGCTTATGAAGCAAATGCCTCAACTGGCCTCCTCCATCTTTGGTGGCGGGTATAGTCTGAGCATGAATGTTATGCAGATGCCATTCACTTCAGCGTTTAGAAGCGGGATGCAGGAAGCGAAAACTAGTATGTTGGGTGCTACCCAGGGTCTTAAAGGCGCCGGAGGGTTCTTGAGCAAGGGAGTTCCAGGAGCAGCCAGGGGTGTGGCGGGTATTTTTAAATAGAGGCAGATGGGTCATGAAAAGAATCGACAGACATACAAACGGGTGGCGTCAACTCATGATGGTGGCGCTGCTGGCATTGGGGCTGAGCCTGCCCTTCGCTAGCGTAGGACACGCCGCTCCCCCTGCTGCTACGAATGATACCTGCACAGACTCCCCTATTTATGACGTTTTTCTTGAAACCAGGCTGGATAGTATCCTGATGGATATCGTCGATCTGATAGGCACCGCCCTGCAGGGAGTTACGGAAAATCTTTATTTTGGCATTGTCGCCTCGGCAAATTATCAAAGTGCTGTCGCTGCGACCATCACGCTTTTTATCGCCTTTTACGGGGTGGGTTTTATTTTTGGCTGGGTGCCGCCGAATTTCAGCCAGGCTTTAATTCGGGTTATCAAGATCGGTATTGTAGGGGGGATGATGACGCCTGCGGGCTGGGTCATGTTCCATGATACGGTGGTGCGGGTATTTGGTGCCACATGGTGCGACCCGTTGTTTGGCTTGTGTGAACAAAGCGGGGTAGACTGGCTTATTGACCAGATGATTCTTATGGGGGGAGGAAATCCTGCGCAGGGTCACTTCTCTATTATGGAACCCATTATGATCAAAGTGTTCTCCCCTAAAATGTTTATTATGATTATCGGCAGCCTTTCGACAGGGCCGTTTGGGCCTATCATGGCGATGGCATTGGGCTGGTCTGTGGTGAACCTCTTTATGATGATCTTAAAGGCTCTCGAAATCTATCTGTTGTCCCTGATTGTGCGCACGTTGCTTCTGGGGTTGGGGCCTATTTTCTTTGCCATGATGTTCTTTGAACGCACCAAACAGATTTTTATGGGTTATATCAATCAATTGGTAAGCTTTAGTCTTCAGCCCGTCCTGCTCTTTGCCTTTCTTGCTTTCTTTGTCACGATGATAAATTCCGCCGTGGATCAATTAATGGCGCCGGGAGAAATTGAACTTTGTTACACCAAAATGGAGCATATGGGTAAATTACAATATGATATTCAGCATTGGCGGTTTAAGGTAGACGGACAGATTTATGAGGGGGAGTGGACATGGCAAGGCTGCGTAAACTGTCCGCCTCTCCCCTTCCCTATTAACATTATCGATATTCTTATTTTCCTTATCCTTTGCCATATCGGCATCAAGATGAGCACGATCGCGGTACAAATCGCGGCGGAGATCGCGCAGGCCAGTATCAGGCTCACGGATGTGCCCAATACGCTCAGCGGATGGTTCCGGGGCGCAGGGGCGGATAGCAGTGGAACAGGCATGGATCTGGCGAAACGCTCGCTGGTGAAATAAAGCGCAAGGGAAGAGGGGTGCATTAGCTGTTGCCTCCGGAGCTGGCCGGAGTATAATCAGGCGTTAGATGATAATGTATTTTCAGTGGAAAGAAGCCCATGCGTTTACTCACTATTTTTACTCTGATGCTGATGATGGGTGGCCTGTCGGCATGTGCGGAATCCAAGCGCGAAGAGCTTAAGAGCCCCTGCGTAGGGAAAGAGGGAAGCCCTTGCGGCCCCCGCCGTTCTATCAATAGCTGGTGGCAGGCTTAGTGGGGTTCGTCACGAGATGTTTAACGGCTTACAAAAAGCCGATCTCTGCACCTTTGGCGCCTACGGAATTTAGGTGAGTATATATACTCATTCCAATTAAGAATTCTCGTCATGCCAGCGGAATCTGGCATCTTAAAAGAGCCTTTTCCCCTGGATTCCAGCGTGCGCTGGAATGACGACAATAGGGAAAGGTTATTTTGGCTCGCCGTCCAGCCCGGCTTGGTTCGTCATTAACACCGTTAGCGCCCCTGGGTTTCCCGTGGGCGACGTGGGGGCGGGAAAGCGGGCGCATCATCCCGTTCGTTCTCTTCCGCTTCCGCTTTATCATTTAACTTTTCAATACGCTGCGCGGTGGCGTGCTTGTGCTTCACCACCATCTCTTTATTGCGCTGCTGATCCTGTTTCTGCTGTTCTTTGCGCTGCGCGCTTTTGCCGCGCAAACCGGATTTGTTGCGGTGGGCAATAACCTGCTGGATGGTCTGTTGGGGGCTGTTGGGTGCGCCGACAGTAAAGTTTCCGGAAGTGGGAGCATTCAGGCTGCTTTGCATTTGCTGCGAATTTGCGCCGTAGTTCGATAACAAACCGTCAAACACGCTGCTGCCTTTGGAAGCGGCCGATGCCGAGATGTCGCCGCGCCCATGTTTCTTCGAGGAAACATCGGAGTCCATCAGGCTGCTTCCCTGACGAGAGGAGGTGGGGGATTTTCCTTGGGTGCCTCCAAGCTGCGCAAAGGCACTGCGGCGATCGGCGACGATCTTTTGGAATTCTTCATCAAACGAGAGGCTTTGCATCCGGCGATGCTGCTCTTCCGGCGCATCAAAGGACGCCTGCATCATCAGACCGCGCTGGTTCTGATCGAGCCCTTCTTCCTGAATAAGCGTCAAAGTGGCCAGCACCATCTGAAGTCCCTGCTCTAATGCCGCAAGTGCGCGTGAGCTGGTGAAAAGATTGGGGTTCAGCCATTCCTGCGGAAGTTCCACCAGCTCATGACGGATTATTTCCGCATGTTCGTAGTCCCCGGTCATTTCAGCGCGATCAAGGGCGCGCAGCTTGATCTGCGCTCCTAAATATCCCACCGCTTCATTTGCATGAAGCACCATAGGATCTTCTGTCAGGCTGGGGTCAAGCGTAGCGGCGCGCTGCAGATGATCCTGATAGACGCTGACGATGGTATTGAGATCGGTCATGGTGCGCTGGAACTGGCCAGAAGTATAATCCATCATCGCCATGATCGGCGTGCCCTGGAATTGTATTTTGAGTTTTTCCAGTATCTCGCGGGCAATCTCAATGGCCTGGATTTTAATGGGCTGGGCAAGGCTTTCCACCGAGTTGAAGCCAAGCGAATGCGTGAAGGAGGTGCCTAATGCATCCATTGCCAGTGTGTTGGCCATTTCCTTTCTTACCATTTCGTCCCGCAGGAGAGCGTCGCTTGCAAGGAGGGGGTCGCTGGCGGCTATGCTATCTGTGGGCGGTGGCGCATAAAAATTCAGCTTACCGAAAGGAGTCAGCTCGATAGGCGGGAGTTTCCACGCCTGATCCACATAGTTTTTGCTGCCTATGTACATGAGGTAGTCCAGTGGTGCCAGCAGCCGGTTTGTTTTTTGCGCACTGATCAGCTTTTTATATATTTCTACGGCGCCGTCATATTCCACATTGGCATCCTGCGGGCTGATCCGCGCTGCGAAAGGATTGGAAAACAGCGGGTTGGTTCCCCTGCGCAGCATTTCCCCTATCTCCTTGCCGATCTGCACCACATAGGAGTATTTTTGTTTATCCTGCGCTTCCTTCTGGTCGATTTCCTCCCCGTAAATATGGTTGAGCACGAAATTGCGCAAGACCGCCAGATTGTGACGCAGGGGTTCGTAATCGGGATAGTGGCGGGCGGCGGGGTCATAAATGGCGCGGTTCCCGGACGTTCTGCCCACGGCTTTATCAAAAATATAGTTTTCGCTGTCGAAATGCATTCCCGACGTGCGCACCGCGTTACTATAGGCCTCCCAGCTGTTGCTGGAAGGTGTGGTGTATTTTCCAACGTCATGGATAAAGTGTGTATCCCGAATTCCTCCTGACCGGAGGCTTTGCTGCATTCTCGCCTGGGCTTCCAGGTGATCCTGTATCAATTCCTGGTAATCATCATAATCCGTAAGACCTGGATTAAGAGGAAACACGTCATTGTCGTCAGCTGCCATAGTCCCTCATCGTCTTGCGGTCATTTATGCTTGTTTCACCCCCGCTTCCCCATCCTGGGAGGCATTGCCAAGCGCATACACACAAAGGTCTTCAAACGAGACGTTGTTTTCCTGTGCAATTTTGAAAAGCTTTTCGAAACTGTCCATGACGTCCTGGGGAATAGTGCCGCCCCGTTCATTGGATAGCCATCCCGCCTGATTTTGCAGCGGGTGTTTCTTGGGATGAGGTTCGCCGATATAGACATGAAAGGGATGTTTAACCCCGCCAAAATCACAAGGTACGGTAAAGCGTTTCATGGGTATCTCCCGGGCAGTTAACACAGACTGACCCTCTATTATTACCATAGCATGGCATTATTACCAAATTATGACGTAACGTGTGCAGAGAACGGGGTAAGGGCACCCTTGGGCGCCTTAAGAATGCAACTGATGCGCCTTGCGATACAAAGTGGTGCGCCCAATGCCCAGCATTCGGGCAATATCGCTGCGCGAGGTATTGTAATAGGTCAGCGCGAAATTAATAACCTCGCCTTCAATTTCCTCCAGTGAGCGCAACGTGCCTTCCTTGGTTACCAGAGGAATCATCGGGGTTTTTCCCTGACTGGGGGAGAAAGAGAACCCGGCCTCCAAAGTCTGGCAACAGGCGGGAGGCTCCAACTCCTGAGCAGAACTGTACAGCAGGCAGGAAAACAGCTCTCCATGCAACTCCCGGATATTTCCCGGCCATTTATATTTTTGTAAGGACTCAATCAGGCCAGGAGAAAAATATGGTGTTTCCCGACCCAGCAAGTGTGCCGCCTTTTCTACAAAGCGCCGGGCGAGGAGAGGGATATCCTGAGGGCGTTCGCGCAAAGAAGGGATATGAATAGTATGTGCTCTGTCTTTATTGAAAAAACGCTCTACCGCATTCAGGGCAGCTGTCTCTGGCGAGGATTGAAGGCAGATGATCAGCCGGATGTTCTGTTCTGCCATCGTATAATAGAGTTTTTCCAGCCCACGCAGGAAGGCTTCCGGCGCGTGCCCTGTATGGCTAACAGCGAGAGTGCCGCCGCGGGCGCTGGTGAGAATGGCATTTAAAGAGGAAATATCCTGAGCAGTGTCCACCACGACGAACGGCTTGTTTTTTCTTGCTCCTTGCATATGGATAGCGCGTGCCAGCACTATTTTTCCAACGCCAGTCTCCCCCTTAATTATCAGCGTACCATCATGCTTTGCCTCTTCCGCAGCGCAGGAGACGACATGCAGCCAGCTATCGCTAAAACCGGTGTGGGAGGCCGGGGAGAGGCAAAGTTGAGCCGAGGGCTTTAATTGCTCCAGCTCCCGCGCCATTTGCCGTGTTCTCAACGCATTGGCGATGGCTACTTCCAGCCGTTCCGATGTTACCGGTTTGGGCACATAATCATAGGCTCCCATCTTAATGGCCTGGAGCGAATGGCGAGTGGTGCCATGCATACTGAGGGCGATGATGGGCAATCCCGCATGGGTGCCCTGCAAGGCGCGGATAACGGTCAACCCATCGGTGCCGGGCATAAAAAGATCCAACAGAATGGCGTCCGGGGCAGGAGATTTGTTCCATAAAAGATAATCCACGGCCTCCTGCCCATCCTTGAGGGTAATGCAGGAATGCCCCATTTTTTCTGCCATCTCCTGTAGCATATCCCGCTGGAGTGGTTCGTCGTCGACTATCATTACAATTGCCATAAGCTACTCAGGATTGCATATTTACACGAGACACAACCATAAGAGCGAGTCTCTTGTATTGCAACCAAAATTTTCTTGTAAGATGCTTTTTAAGATATTTACGCTTTCACTTTATAAAAGCTAAAATTGTCCGCATAGGACTTAGGAGAGGTTTTCCGCAGTTTAGGTTCAATCACACGGTAGTCATAACCTTTCTTCTTAGCATAAGTGATAGCTTCTTCACAGGTGGTAAAAGTAAGGCGAAGCTCCTGCGTGGTATCGCGCATCCCCACCCATCCCATGAGGGGCTCAACAAAGGGAGGGGAAGACTCTTCAAACACCAGATGCCATTTTCTGGTGCGGGCTTTGCCTGATTGCATGGCGGTTTTAGCGGGCTGGTAGATACGGACTTTCATGGATACCTCTCACAAAAGACTATAGTCCGCCTGACGACCGGATGCAATATGCCTCAGGAGGGTGGGGAGGTATTTTGAATTTCAGGCGAGGAACGGGTAATGTGATGCAGGGTATAGCTAGGCTTTATGCTTTTTTGGCGGGTTTCTTTTTTGCCGGAGCCTTGGCCGCTTTTTCCTTGGGTGCGGCCTTGGGCTTCGGCTTGGCCTTCGCTTTTGCCGCTTTGCCCTTTTTGCCTGCGCCTGCGCGGGCGGCGAGCAGTTCCACGGCGCGCTCGACGGTGATGCTGTCGGCAATGTCGTCCTTAGCCAGCGAGGCATTGATCTTGCCGTGCTTGACGTAAGGGCCGTATTTGCCGGAATACAGAGCGATTTCGCCGCCTTCGGGGTGATTGCCGACAATGCGCAACGGTTCGACGCCACCTTTTTTCTTCAAGGCGGCTTCGGCAATCAGGGTTACGGCGCGATTCATGCCGATCGTGAGCACATCATCATCGGCGGCAAGCGAGGTGTATTTTCCATCATGCAGGACGTAGGGGCCGAAGCGACCGATATTGGCAACGATAGGCTTGCCCGTTTCGGGGTGATTGCCGATGTCACGCGGCAGAGCCAGCAGGGATAGCGCCGCCTCCAGGGTTAAGGTGTCGGGCGGCGTGCCTTTAGGCAGGCTGGCGCGTTTGGGTTTTTTCTCTTCGCCCAACTGAACGTAAAACCCATACGGGCCTTTGCGCAGCGATACCGCATCGGCAGTCGCGGGATCGTTGCCTAAAATTTTGGGATAGTCGGAAGCGTCCATGCCCGCGTCATCCGCGCCTTCCTCCGTGCCGAGCTGACGGGTATAGGAGCAGTCCGGATACGCATTGCAACCCAGGAATGCGCCATATTTGCCGGTCTTCAGGTGCAATTCTCCCGTTTTACATTGCGGGCAGAGCCGGTCTTCATGCGTGACCTCCCGCTTGCCAAAAATAAAGGGGGCGAGCATGGCGTCCAGCGCATCGAGAATCTCACGCGGCGGCACTTCCTTGGACTCATTGATGCGGGCGATAAACGCCCCCCAGAATGCGCGCAGCACCTCTTTCCAGTCCATTTTTCCATCGGCGATTTCATCCAATTGCTCTTCCAGATTGGCGGTGAAATCGTATTCGACGTAGCGTTGGAAGAAATTAACTAAGAAGGCGGAGACGAGCCGTCCGCGCATCTCAGCGATAAAGCGTTTCTTATCCAGCCGCACATACCCGCGATCCTGCAGTACGGAGATGATGCTGGCATAGGTTGAGGGGCGCCCGATGCCCAGCTCTTCCAGTTTTTTCACCAGCGAGGCTTCCGAATAGCGCGGCGGCGGTTCGGTGAAATGCTGCTCTGCCTTCACCTCTGCGATTGCCAGTGTTTCGCCCATCTCCAGCGGAGGCAGGAGGCGGGATTCTTCTTCATCCTGCTGGTCGTCGTCCAGCCCTTCGCGGTACAGCTTCAGGAAGCCGTCGAATTTCAGTATAGACCCTGTGGCGCGCAGGGTTGCCTTGTGGGGCGGCTCGGTGAATTCCACGGCTACCTGATCGTAGATCGCAGGCTCCATCTGACTGGCCACCATACGCTTCCAGATCAGCTCGTAGAGGCGGAACTGGTCATCATCAAGACGGTTTCTCACCTGAGCGGGGGCGCGGGTAATATCGGTGGGGCGGATGGCCTCGTGCGCTTCCTGCGCATTCTTGGATTTCGTGGTGTACATGCGGGGCGAGGAGGGCAGATAGGATTTGCCGTAATCTTTCTCCACCAGCTTGCGGGTGGCCGTCACGGCTTCGGCGGAGACGGTGACGCCGTCCGTACGCATATAGGTAATCAGACCCACGGTTTCGCCGCCCAGGTCGATGCCTTCATACAGTTTTTGTGCAATCTGCATGGTCTTCTTGGCGGAAAACCCCAGCTTGCGGGAGGCATCCATCTGCAGCGTGGAGGTGGTGAAAGGCGGGTAGGGGAAGCGGCGCTTCTGCTTCGGCTCGATGGAGACGACGGAAACGTTTGCCTTCTCCAGTGCCTTGGCGACCGCGTTTGCGTCCTTATCGTTATTCAGCGAGAATTTTTCCAGCTTGTCGCCCTGCCAGTGCGTCAGGCGGGCGGTGAGTGTCTGCCCGTCGCTTTTGCGCAAAATGGTGCTCACATCCCAATATTCCTGCGAGATGAATTGCTCGATTTCTTCATCGCGCTGGCAGATAAGGCGCAGCGCCACCGATTGCACGCGCCCGGCGGACTTGGCGCCCGGCAGCTTGCGCCACAGCACCGGCGAAAGCGTGAATCCCACCAGATAATCTAATGCGCGCCGCGCCTGCTGGGCATTGACCAGATGCATGTCGATGTCGCGGGGATGCTTGATCGCTTCTAAAATCGCCCCCTTGGTGATTTCATGAAAGACAATGCGCTTGACGGTCACGTCTTTCTTCAGTGCGCGGCGGGCTTTGAGCGCCTCCACCACATGCCAGGAAATGGCCTCGCCCTCGCGGTCGGGGTCAGTGGCCAGATAGAGCGTATCTGCGTCTTTGAGGGCATTGATGATCGCGCTGATATGTTTCTTGGAATCTTCGGCGACCTCATATTCCATCGCAAAATCTTCGTCCGGGCGGACGGAGCCATCCTTGGCGGGCAGGTCGCGCACATGTCCGAACGAGGCGACGACATTATAGTCCTTGCCCAGATATTTATTGATGGTTTTGGCCTTGGCAGGCGATTCTACAACTACGGTACGCATTTATTTGATTGCCCTTGCTCCGCGCTCCTGCGCTCCGCAATGGGCGAAGCTCAAGGCTGGATCGGCCTTCTGGCCTCCTCGTTATTACTAGATCGTGATCGACAAGCTCACCTTGCCACCGGCATGGCGCTGTACCATGCCCGCCAACTCCTTTTCAAGTAAAATCGTTAAAATCAGGTTAGCGGGGTAGCCGGACTGCTCAATCAGATCATCGATGGAAACGGGCGTCGGCCCCAGTAATTCCGTGACAATATCGCGTGCGGGATTGAGGAGATCTTCATCGTTGAAGGCGTGGGCTGGCGCTTCGCCCCAAAGCGAGAACTGACGTTCGCGGGCGGTGAAGGGGGCGATGCGGTTCAGCCCGCGCAGCACATCGTCCACTCCCTCGGTCAGGATGGCACCGTCACGGATAAGGGCGTTGGTGCCATGACAGCGCGGATCCATCGGCGAGCCGGGCACGGCGAAGACGTCACGATTATATTCCAGCGCGTCCTGCGCGGTAATCAGGGAGCCGGATTTCTTCGACGCTTCGATGACGACGACGCCCCGGCTGATACCCGCGATGATGCGGTTGCGCGAGGGAAAGCTGCGGCTGTGCGGCGCCATGCCCAGGGGTTGCTCGGTAATGATGCATCCCTGCTCGCGCATCTGTTTATAGAGGTCGGCGTTCTCCGGCGGATACTGTGTGTCGATACCCCCGGCAATCACGCCGACCGTCCCTGTGGCAAGTGCGGCTTTATGCGCCTGTGCGTCAATGCCGCGTGCCAGGCCGGAGATAATGGCACACCCCGCCTTACCCAGATCGGTTGCCAGTTTGCGTGCGAAATTGCAGCCATTGGCCGAAGCGTTGCGTGCGCCCACCATGCCCACCGTTTGCGTGTTCGCCAGCAAATGCGTGTGTCCCAGGGCAATGAGTACGGGAGGCGCATCGGGAATCTGCATTAACAGGCGGGGGTAGTCCTCCTCCCCGTAGCAAAGAAAATGCGCGCCCGTAAGGTGTGTTTTCTCGATTTCGGTTTCCGCGACACTCTTCGGGCAGACGTTAATCTGCCGCTTGGCGCCTCCGCGTGCGGCAAGCGTGGGAATCGCCGCCAATGCTTTCTCCGCCGTACCGTACCGCCGAATGAGATGGAAGAAGGTGATCGGCCCCACATTTTCCGAGCGGATCAGGCGCAGCACATCAATCAGGTGGCTGTCCTTCAGCGGCGGATGGAGGGGCTGGGCGTTGGAGCTGATCATGTTTTTTCCTTCTGACTGCGCAGGCTGAACTTCTTTTCCTCTCCCGCGAGCAGGCGGCGGATGTTTCCCTTATGGCGGTAAAGCACCAGCACGTCGAGAAGGATGAGGAACAGGCTGCTTTCCAGGAGTCCGGTGATGCTCAATACGACAATCAGTGCGATACCGGAAACCAGCGCCGCGAGTGAGGAATAGCCGGTGGCCAGAAAAACGAGCAGCCATGTGCCGCCGACGAGTACGCCGAGATTGCCCGTGACGCCGAACAGCGCCTCGCTCACCTGCGGAAAGGAAAGCGCCAGCAACGCGCCGAACGCGGTGGCCACGCCCTTGCCGCCTCTGAATTTCAGCCAGACGGGATAGCAATGCCCGATGACGACGAACAGGGCGGTCACTGCCAGCCCCCCTCCAAGTTGAACGGCTAAAAAACCTTTCCCCGCATCCAGCAGCAGCGTCAGCAGCGCCAGCTTCTTGCCACCGGCGCGCAGCATGTTGGTGGCGCCGATATTGCCCGAGCCGGTTTTGCGGATGTCCCCGATGCCCGCCAGCTTACCCAGTATCAGCCCGAAGGGGATGGAGCCAATGAGATAGGTAATGATGATCATCAGTAATCCTGTCATATATTATTTGCCGTCATTGCGAGCGTAGCGAAGCAATCCAGAATTTTCCACATCGTTTAAGCTGGATTGCTTCGTCGCCGCTTAAGCGTCTCCTCGCAATGACGAGGAATCTTCGCGAGGGTGATGTCCTGTATAATGGCTTCCCGCGAT
>Ga0209573_1001030_pt1 | contig 47946 bp, 45 predicted proteins | sample TNRBio252014_DNA_FD_185870 | JGI IMG/M metagenome (GOLD analysis project Ga0209573, IMG submission 185870) | Wastewater treatment Type I Accumulibacter community from EBPR Bioreactor in Madison, WI, USA - TNR Reactor_6/25/2014_ DNA (SPAdes)... | ecosystem: Engineered > Bioreactor > EBPR >... | reverse complement strand
GCCGATGATAGTGCATACTTCATGTGTGAAAGTAGGTCACCGCCAGGCTCCCCATTGACAAAGCCCCCGACATCCAAACGTCGGGGGCTTTGTGCGTCGACGGCCAGGAAAAACAGCCCGGCCCGCTGCCGGAAGCGATTGCGGCCATGCGGCGGCAAGCGGGCGGTTCTTGGATCATTGACCATGATCCAAGAATCCTGGATCCGCGGCGATTCGGGCACTGTCCTCAGGCAGTCATCTCGCTCAGGAACTCCGCTCCCTGGACAAGCAGCTCACCTGATCGGCCGGGGACGCCTCCCCAGCCGATTTCGTGGCGCGGCAAGTAGTAGGGGTCGAGGCTGGCGGCGAGGTCGCGCAGAGTGGTCAGCTTGTAGCCCTGCGCCTGCCAGCCAAGCAGCAGCTTTTCGAATACCGGCAGGAGTTTCATGCCCTCCAGTTCGGCGTGCAGCGTGAACACGTGGCCGTTGGCCGGGGCTTCGCGGGTTAGCGCCAGGAGCTGTTGATGCACGTTGTGCTCGTCGATCCCGTCGACGCCGATCAGTTCGTCAAGCGTCGGTAGGGTGGTTGGTAGTTGCGGGCAATTAACGATTTCCGCGTTCCACACCGGTATGAAGGGGTGCCTGCCCCGGCAGTCAGAGCTGTAGCTGAGGCCCAAGCGCTGCATGAGGCGCAAGGCATGCGGATTCATTTGCCAGCCGGCGGCGCCGTGTACGGATGCTGCTTCGCCGAAGATTTCCTTGTAGCGCTCGGCGGCGAGTTGCAGCTCGCGCTCGGTCCAGCGCGCGTCGGCGTGGCGGACGCCATCCTGCCAGCGGATGTGGTCCCAGCAGTGAATGCCAGTCTCAAATCCAGCATCGCGGACGCTGCGCAGGATGCCGGAGCAGCAGCGACCGATATCCGGGCCTGGCAGCAGCGTACCGTACATCAGCGTCTTGAAGCCGTAATGCGAGAGTACCGAGGTTCGCGATACCTTCTTCATGAAGCCGCGACGGAAGACGCGCTTGATCGCACGGCCGGTGTGGTCGGGACCGAGCGAAAACAGGAAGCTGGCGTCGGCGTGGTGGCGGAGCAGTAGTTCGACCAGGCGCGGCACGCCGATCAGCGTGCCGCGGTAGGTGTCGACGTCGATCTTGAGGACGAGTGAGCGCATGGATCGGCCTTGGGTGTTTTTTCAGTCCATCAGACGGCGCGCGGCGCTGACGTCGTTACGGTAGGCCTCGAAGATGCCACGCAGGGCGTCCTCGAAAGTCACTTGCGGCGCCCAATCCAGGTCGGCCATGGTGTTGGTGATCTTCGGCACGCGGTGCTGGGTGTCCTGGTAGCCCTGGCCGTAGTACTCGGCGGATGTCGTTTCGAGGACCTTCACCTTCGCCGCGGAGTCGGCGTACTCCGGGTAGTGCTTGGCCAGGTCGAGCATCAGGCTCGCCAGCTCGCGAATCGAGTAGTTGTTCTTCGGATTGCCGATGTTGTAGATCTTGCTGTCGGCAATACCATCCTTGTTGTCGATGATTTTCATCAGCGCGTCGATGCCGTCGCTGACGTAGGTGAAGGAACGCTTCTGGGCGCCGCCGTCGACCAGCTTGATCGCTTCGCCACGGACGATGTGGCCGAGAAACTGGGTGATGACCCGCGACGAGCCTTCCTTGGGGGTGTGAATCGAGTCGAGGCCGGGGCCGATCCAGTTGAACGGCCGGAAGAGCGTGTACTGCAGGCCTTCCTGTTGACCGTAGGCGTGGATCACGCGGTCCATCATCTGCTTGGCGCAAGCGTAGATCCAGCGCGGCTTGTTGATCGGGCCGTAGATCAGGGGCGAGCTCTCGGGATCGAATTCCGGATCCTGGCTCATCCCATAGACCTCTGAAGTTGATGGGAAGACCACCCGCTTTTTGTACTTGACCGCGTGCCGGATGATCGGCAGGTTGGCCTCGAAGTCGAGCTCGAAGACGCGCAGCGGCTCGGTGACGTAGGTCGCCGGGGTGGCGATGGCAACCAGCGGCAGGACGACATCGCACTTGCGGACGTGATACTCGATCCACTCCTTGCTGATCAGGATGTCGCCCTCGAAGAAATGAAAGCGCGGGTCGTCGAGCAGCTCGCTGACTCGCTCGCGGTTGATGTCCATCCCGTAGACTTCCCAGTCGGTCGTGGCCAGGATGCGTTGCGAGAGGTGATGGCCGATGAATCCGTTGACGCCGAGGATGAGGACTTTTTTCATGAGGGTCTGACCAGTGGGATAGGGTTTTCGCCCAGGCGGGCAGGGAGGGTGGCGGGCACGATGGCCTCGCCGTCCACTTCGAGTGACAGGATTTTGAGCACGCCGCCGTCAGCGCAGCGGGCGAACAGGTGCGCGCCGTCGGAATACAGTTCGGACCGTCCGCCCGGACCGCTGGCCGCGGGGCACGCCATACTGCGGGTGATGACGACGCGCTGCACGCCGAAGTCGAAGAAGGCGCCGGGGTAGGGCGGGGCGACGGCGCGGATCAGGTTGTGTACGACTGCCGCCGGCTGTTGCCAGTCGATGCGCCCGTCCTCGGCCTTGCGAGCGCCAAAATAGCTGCCGACGCGCAGGTCTGGCTGAACGTGCTCGGCAGTGCCGGCGAGCAGCGCCGGCAACACCCCGTGCAGCGCCAGCTCGGCGGCCAGGGTCACTTTGCCGAAGACGTCGCCGGCGGTGTCGTCGGGCAGGATCGGCACTGCCTGTTGAGCGACGAGTTCGCCGGCGTCGGGTTTCTCGACCATGCGATGCAGCGTGGCGCCGGTTTCGCGTTCGCCATGGATCAGCGCCCAGTTCACCGGCACGCGGCCGCGGTAGCGGGGGAGCAGCGAGCCGTGCATGTTGTAGCCGCCGCGCGTCGGGATGGCCAGCAGCGCCGGTTTGAGCAGCAGCCGATAGTAGAAGGAGAAGAAGAAATCCGGCCGCAGCGCACCCAGGCGGGCGGCGAATTCAGGGGTGTTGGGGTCATCCGGGGTGGCCACCGCAAGGTCGTAGTCGCGCGCCAGGTCAGCCACCCGCTCGAACCAGATATTCTCGGCCGGGTTGTCGGCGTGCGTCACCACCAGCGCGACGTCTACACCGTGCGCGAGCAGCACGCGCAGGCAGCGGGCACCGACATTGTGGTAGGCGAAGACTACTGCTCGTACCGCTCGTACCGCTCGTACCGCTCGTACCGCCCGCACGGTCGGCCGCGCTCCTGGAGTGCCGCTCATTGCTTTCCTTCGAGGATGGCTTCGATCAGGTAGCGTGGGCGGTGGCGGACCTGCTGGTAAACGCGGCCGACGTATTCGCCGAGCAGGCCGATGCCGAACAGCGCCAGCCCGATCAGGAAGAACATCAGCGCGAAAAGGGTGAACAGGCCTTCGGCCTCTGGGCCAACGATCAGCCGGCGAACGATGAGCAGGACAAACAGCGCCGCCGAGCCAAGGGAAACGACGATGCCGAGCATCGAAAACCATTGCAGCGGCACCAGCGAGAAGCCGGTCAGCAGGTCGAAGTTGAGGCGGATCAGGCTGTAGATCGAATACTTGGATTCACCCGCCGCACGCTCCTCGTGTTCGACGACCACTTCGGCCGGGTGGCGCGAGAAGGTGTAGGCCAGCGCCGGGATGAAAGTGCTCACTTCCTTGCACGAGTTGATGGCGTTCACGACGCTGCGTGAATAGGCGCGCAGCATGTTGCCCTGGTCGGTGATGCGGATGCGGGTGATTTTCTCGCGCAGGTAATTCATCGCCTTCGAGGCGCTGCTGCGGAAGAAGCTGTCCCGGCGGCGGCGGCGAATGCTGCCGACGTAATCGTGGCCTTCGCGCATTTTGTCGACGACCTTGGCGATCTCCTCGGGGGGGTTTTGCAGATCGGCGTCGAGAGTGACGATGATCTGCCCGCGCGCGTGTTCGAAGCCGGCCATGATCGCCATGTGCTGGCCGGCGTTGGCGGCGAGCAGAATGGCGCGGGTGACGTCCGGGCGCCGCTCGTACTGTTCGCGGAGCAGCGCCGCCGAGCGATCACGGCTGCCGTCGTTGATGAACAACACCTCGTACGGCGTTTCGAGCTGGTCGAGGGCCGGGTAGAGACGGGCGAACAGGGGCGGCAGTCCGTCCTCTTCGTTATAGACGGGGATGATGACGGAGATTTCAGGGGGGATCATGGCGGACTCTGGATTCTAAATCTTCAATGTGCGGCTCAGCGCGGTGCAGACGCGGTCCACATCGCCATCGCTCATCGCCGGAAAAAGCGGCAGTGTAACGGTTCTGGCGCCGACATTCTCGGCCTGAGGGAACTGTCCGGCTCGAAAACCCAGCCCGCGGTAGAGGCTGAAGAGGTGCAGCGGCGGGTAATGCACGCCGATGCCGATACCCTCTTCTTTCATCGCCGCGATGAAGGCGCCGCGGTCGCTGCCGGCCGGCAGCAGCGGCTGAAACATATGCCAGTTGCAGTTGCTGAAGTCTGCCGGAGGGAGGGTCAAGCCGAGCGCTGGCTCGATCGCCGCAAAGTAGCGCCGCGCCAGCGCGCGACGTCGCTCGGTGAATTCCTGCAGGTGCCGGAGCTGGCCGAGGCCGACCGCGGCGGCCAGGTCGGTGAGGTTGAACTTGCCGCCGAGGACGTCCACGTCCATCGTGCCGTCGGCCGCGCGCTTGACCCCTTGCAGCCGGCGCCGCTCGCAGAGTCCGAGGTCGATGTCGGCCGGCAGCACCAGCGCGCCGCCCTCGCCGGTGGTCAGGTTCTTGTTGGCATGAAAGCTGAAGGAGACGAAGTCGCCGATGCTGCCGATGGCCTGCCCCTTCCATGAAGCGCCGAATGATTGCGCCGCGTCCTCGACGACGCGCAGGCGATGTCGCTTGGCGATCGCGTACAGCCGGTCGCGGTCCACCGGCAGGCCGGCCAGGTCCACCGGAAGCAGCGCCCTGGTGCGTGGGGTGATCGCCGCTTCGAGCTGTTCGAGGTCGATGTTGCGCGTCAGCGGGTCGATGTCCACCAGCACCGGCGTGGCGCCGACTTCGAGAATCACATTGGCAGTTGCCACCCAGGTCAGCGGCGTGCTGATCACCTCGTCGCCCGGGCCGACGCCGGCCAGGCGCAGGGCCACCTCGAGCGTCGCGGTACCGGAATTGAAGGCGCGCACCGGGCGGCCGCCGCAGATTTCCGAGAGCGCCGCTTCGAAAGCCTGCACCTTCGGGCCGCTGGTGATCCAGCCCGAGCGCAGCACATCGCCGACCGCGGCGATGGTTTCCTCGTCGATCGACGGGCGGGTGATTGGCAGCATTGGCAGTGGCAGGCTTGACGGATTCTTCGACATCGCGGTACTCATGAGTTGGCCACCAGGATCACCCCGATGATGATGAAACCGATGCCCAGCGCTTTTTGCATCACCAGCAGCTCGCCGAACCAGTAATGGGCGATCAGCGCGTTGATCACGTAGCCGATCGACAGCATCGGATAGGCGATGCTCACCGGCACTCGCGACAGGGCCATGATCCACACCACGACGCTGACCGCGTAGCAGGCCAGGCCGGCGATGATCGTCGGTTGGCCGGCGACCTTGAGGCCGATCGGGATGATGTTGGCGAGCGCAAAATCGAAATGCCCGATGGCATTGGTGCCGGCCTTGAGAAACAGCTGCGCGGCGGCGTTGAGCAGCACCCCGGTGAGCACCAGGGCAAAAGCGATCAGGGTCATCTCAATGTGGTGCTCCGTCGGTGGCAGAAGTGGTGGCAGGAGTGGTGGTAGAAGCGGCAGCAGGAGTGGTGGTAGAAGCGGCAGGCTTCTCGACGATCACGTAGCGCCGGTTGCGGGCGATCTCGGTCATCGGCAGACCGGCGGCAGCCAAACGCTCGAAAATGTCGTGCGTCATGACTGCGAAGGCCTCGCGATCATGCTCCCAGCGCAGCGCGAAGGCGTCGATCGTCGGAATCCACTTGTGCGGCTCCTGCTCGATGCCGAAGGACAGCTCGTTCTGAGTGGTGACCATGGTCAGCGTACGCTTGATGTAGAAGGGCAGCGTCTGCTCGTAATCGCTCACGCTGTAGAAGGGAACGCCCGGCTTGAGCCGAGGCTGCGCCTGCGCCGCCAGGCCACGCGTGGAATTGTAGGGCGCCAGGTGGTCGTGGCCGAGCAAGCCGGCGCTGGTGCTCAGCAGGCCGCCGATGGCCAGCATCGCCACCGCGGCGCCGTTGCGCTGCCGCCATACCAGAAACAGCGCCGCCAGGATGCTGGCCAGCGATACCGCCGCCGCGCCGGTCAGCCAGTCGAGGACGCCTTGCAGCATTTCCAGCGAGAACGATTCTCCGGCCAGGCGCAGCACCCGTGGCGCCACCGCCAGTGCCGCCACCGCCAGTAACGCGAGCAGCGCCAGATGGATCAGCCAGGCACGCCGCGACAGGCTGGCGATATGGCGGCCGCCGAGCAGCGCCAGGGCCGGGAAGACCGGCAGGATGTAGGGCGCCATTTTCGAGCCGGAGACGCTGAAGAAGGCGAAGCTGCTGAGGATCCACACCAGCAGGAAGCGATCGGCGCTGAAGCGCCCCGCCGTTCCCTGGCTGCACGACTTGAGCAGGGTATGCACCAGCAACAGCGACCACGGCAGCGCCCCCAGCGCATACACCGCAAAGAAATACCAGCCCGGCTCGTCGCGGCGGTGCACCGTCGACAGGAAGCGCTCGACGTGCTCGTGGATGAAGAAGAACTGCGGAAATTCAGGATTGGCCAGCGACACCGCGACGAACCACGGCGCGGCAATGAGCAGGAACAGCAGCAGCCCGCGCAGCGGCACCAGTCGTTTCCATGGCGAGAGGTCGCGGTTGAGCAGCGTGTAGCCGACCAGCGCGGCGCCGACCAGCACCAGCGCCACCAGGCCCTTGGAAAGCACCGCCAGGGCCAGGGCGCCCCAGGCGAGCAGCATCCAGCGCCGGCTGACGCTGCGCTCATCGTTCTGCGCAAAGAGGAAGGCGGTCCACGCCAGCTGCAGAAAGAACGACAGGCCCATATCCAGGGTAATCAGGTGGCCGAGAACCACGAACAGCAGCGAGCTGGCGAGGATCGCCGCCGCCAGGTGGCCGGCCAGCGGCCCCCACAAGCGCCTTCCCGTCCACCCGGCCAGCAGGACGCTCAGGAAGCCGGTCAGCGCCGGCCACAAGCGCGCTGTCCATTCACTTTCGCCGAAAAGCCTGTAGCCGGCAGCGGTCGCCCAATACTGCAGCGCCGGTTTCTCGAAGTACTTGAATTCGTTCAGGCGCGGTGTCAGCCAATCGCCGCTGGCCACCATTTCGCGCGGAATTTCCGCATAGCGGCCCTCGTCCGGGCGGACCAGCGCGCGCTGCTCGAGCGTGCCGAACCAGACCGCTGCCAGAGTCATCCAGAGAATCCAGATCAGACGCCTGCTCATGCGTCTTTCAGCGCCCGCGCCGCGCCTGGCCGGCGCCGCAAGCGGCCGGCAGGTAGCGACCGCAGTCGTTGGCGGAGCGAGGTTTCATGGGGGTGGGCCTGTGTTCTGCGAGCGGGGCAGGGGACCAGCGCAACGTGCGCTGCCATCGGGCGGGATTATACACGCTCGGCCTTGGCAGCTTGGCAGCGCGCGGGCGGCGTGGGGTGCTACCATGCCTGGCCTGTGGAAATAGAGGTGTATGCTTTCCGGGGAGGAAACGAGAAAGCACGCGTAGGGGCCAATGCCGCTCCACCATGATGGCCATCGCCGACCGAGGGGGGCTTTTCGATGACCGCTGCCGCTCACGTTCGCCAGCTTGCCAGCGGCGACTTCGTTGTCCATGCGCTCGAAGATCATTTGCTCTCGGTCGCGCGCCTTGCCGGCGAGTTTGCTGGAATTTTCGATGCCGGGTCGTGGGCTGAACTGGCCGGCACCTGGCACGACCTTGGCAAGTATCAGGCCACGTTCCAGAAGTACATCGCCTCCGCCAGTGGTCTTGACCGGCACATCGAAGCGCCGGGCAGGGTGAAGCACGCCATTGCCGGGGCGATTCATGCGGCCGCAGCGCGGGGATCCCGTGGTCAGTTGCTCGCTTATCTGATTGCCGGTCACCATGCCGGTTTGCCCGACTGGCACCCCGGGGAAGCGGGCGGGGCGGCGCTTTCCCAGGAGCTGCGCGACGAACGCTCGACGCTTGCACAAGCGATCGCCGGTAGCCCGCCACCGGGAATTCTCGCGCCGGCCATCACCCTCACCCGGCCGGGCATTCACCGCGCCGAGGATCTGCATTTCTGGCTGCGGATGCTCTTTTCCTGCCTGGTCGACGCCGACTTCCTCGACACCGAGGAATTCATGGCCGACGGGCGTGCCGAACTGCGGGGTGCTTATCCGGAAGTCCCGGCGCTCGGCGCGGCATTCTCGCGGCACATGGCGAGTCAGTTCGCGCTTGCCGATACGCCCGTCAAGCGCTTGCGCGGCGAGATCCTCGCCAGCTGTCTCGAACGCGCCGCGCTGCCGCCGGGACTTTTCAGCCTGACGGTTCCGACCGGTGGTGGCAAGACGCTGGCTTCGCTCGGCTTTGCCCTGCAGCATGCGCAACGGCATGGCTTGCGACGCATCATCTACGTCATTCCCTACACCAGCATCATCGAGCAGACGGCGGATGTCTTCCGCGGCGTTTTCGCTGATCTCCAGCCGATGCCGGTGATAGAACACCACAGCAATCTCGAAGCGGCCAAGGAAACAGCAAGGAGCCGCACGGCCTGCGAGAACTGGGACGCGCCGATCGTCGTGACCACCAACGTCCAGTTCTTCGAATCGCTTTATGCCGCCCGGCCGTCACGCTGCCGCAAGTTGCACAACATCGCCAACAGCGTCGTCATTCTCGATGAAGCGCAGCTGCTGCCGCCCGAGCACCTGGCGCCGATTCTCGATGCTCTGCGTCAGCTGACCGAGCACTATCGGGTTTCGGTCGTGCTGTCCACCGCCACCCAGCCCGAGCTGCACAAGACGCGGAGCGATGCTTTCGGTCGCGTGCAACTGCAGGGATTGGGTGCCGCACGCGAACTTGCGCCCGATCCGGCACGGCTTTACCAGCAGTTGCAGCGCGTCAGGCTGACGCTTCCCGAGTCACCGCAGCAGCGTTGCAGGTGGCCGGATATCGCCGCCGAGCTGGCTGAGCACGAACGCGTCTTGTGCATCGTCAATCGCCGCGACGACGCCGCGCTGCTCTGGGGCCTACTGCCGCAGCGTGAGGGCGCCCTGCACCTCTCGGCGCGCATGTGCGGCGCCCATCGCGCCGAGGTGATCGCCACCATCCGCCGTCGCCTGGCGGCCAAGGAGCCGCTACGGGTGGTTAGTACGCAATTGGTCGAAGCGGGCGTCGATCTCGATTTCCCGGTGGTCTATCGGGCGATGGCCGGGCTGGACTCGATCGCCCAGGCCGCCGGCCGCTGCAACCGTGAAGGCCGCCTGCCGCAGCAGGGGCGGGTGGTCGTCTTCAATCCGCCGAAACCTTCGCCAAGCGGCTTGTTGCTGAAAGCGGAGCAGGCCGCGGAAGTCGTCCTGGCGACTTCGTCCTGCGAGTCGCTTGCCCCTCAGCACTTCGCCGCTTACTTCGATCATTTCTACAGCGGCGTTAACAGCTACGACAAGGAGCGTGTTCTGGATCTCTTGCAGAAAGACGCCGCTCGTGGGCAGATCCAGTTTCGCTCGGCGGCACAAAGCTTCCGCTTGATTGCCGACGAGGGTCAATGCCAAGTGCTGGTGAGCTGGGGTGAGGGACGCGAGCTGATCGAACTGCTCAAGCAGATCGGTCCCAAGCGCGAGCTGATGCGCAAGCTGCAACGGCATACGGTTTCCCTCTACGAATATCAGTGGAAACGCCTGCTCGCGAGCGGCGACCTTGCCTGGCACCAGGACTTTCTGATGCAGACCAGCGACACGCTCTACGATCCGGTGCTTGGACTACTGCCCGAGATTCCGGACTACGCGCCAGCGAGCCTGGTGTTATGAAAGGAGTTCGATTGAAAAGCTATTGTCTTGAGATCAGGGGCGACTTTGCCTGCTTTACTCGCCCGGAAATGAAAGTCGAGCGGGTGAGCTACGATGTCATCACGCCGTCGGCAGCGCGTGCGGTTTTCGAATCAATTCTCTGGAAGCCGGCCATTCGCTGGCAGGTGACTCGCATCGAGGTGCTCAAACCGATTCGCTGGATCTCGCTGCGGCGCAACGAGGTGGCCGCCGTGGTCCCGGTGAATAGCGTCAAGAGCGCGATGAACCGCGGCAGCGGCACGCTCGGCCTGTACATCGAAGACCAGCGCCAGCAGCGCGCGGGTCTGTTTCTGCGCGACGTTGCGTACCGCATTCATGGCGGGTTTGAGCTCTGCCATGCCTCCCGTCACCGGTCCCACTTTCCCCATCTCGTCAGACAGCCGATCAGCGATGCGGACGAACAGCGCTTTGCTGATGAAGCCAACAACCTGCCGAAGTTCATGGCCATGTTCGAGCGGCGTGCGCGCAAGGGGCAGTGCGTGAACCAGCCTTATCTGGGTTGCCGTGAGTTCGCCTGCGACTTTCGCCTCGTCGAAGACCTCGGCGCCGCCGCCTCTCCGATCGCTGAAAGTCGCGACCTCGGCTGGATGCTGCACGATCTCGATTTCGATAATCCCGCCGACCCGAAGCCGCGCTTCTTCCGCGCCGAGTTGAAGAATGGCGTGCTCGCGGTTCCCAACGGCGCTGACCCGGAGCTGCGCGGATGATTCTCCAGGCACTCAATGACTACTACCTGCGCAAGGCCGCCGATCCGCAAACGAGTCTGGCTCCCGAAGGTTTCGAGCTCAAAGCCATCCCCTTCGTACTGGTCCTCGATGCGCAGGGGCGCCTGCTGCACCTGGCGGATCGGCGCGAGGGTAGCGGCAAGAAGAAGGAGGCCAGGGGCGAGCTGGTGCCGCAGGGCGTCAAGAAGACTTCTGGAGTCGCGGCTAACCTTTTGTGGGATAGCGCCGAATATGTGCTCGGCGTCGACACCCGCGGCAAGCCCGAGCGGGTCGCCGAGCAGCATGCGGCTTTCGTGCAGCGATTTGCGGAAAGTTTCGGCGTGCAGCCCGAGGACGCTGGCCTGCGTGCCGTCGCAGCTTTTCTGGCCAATGCACTGCCGGCTGCTCGCGAAGCTCTGGCACTGCATCCGGCCTGGCCGGAAATCATGGAAACGAATCCCTTGCTGTCTTTCCAGCTGGCCGGAGACACGGTGCTGCTTTGCCAGCGGGCAGCGGTGCTGGCTGCACTGCGCGCCATGGACGCAGGGCAGGGGGCTCCGGCGGACGGCATCTGCCTGGTGTCCGGCGAGCCCGATTCCATCGCGCGCCTACATTCGGCGATCAAAGGCGTGTGGGGCGCGCAGACCTCGGGGGCGAACATCGTTTCCTTCAATCTCGATGCCTTCAGCTCCTATGGCAAAGCGCAGAGCTTCAATGCGCCGGTCGGCAGCCGGGCGGCTTTTGCCTATACGACGGCACTCAATCATCTGTTGAGCAAAGGCTCGCGGCAACGCCTGCAGGTCGGCGACGCATCAACGGTGTTCTGGGCGGAGCAGGCGAGCGGGGCGCCTTTCGAGAGCGCTTTTCTCGATTTTCTCGATCCGCGTCGCGATGATCCCGATCCCGATCGGGGTACGCAGGCCGTGGCCAGCCTCTACGCCAGCGTCCGTGACGGTCGGCCCTTCACCAGCGACGACGGGCAGCGCTTCCACGTGCTCGGCCTGGCGCCGAATGCCGCGCGGATTGCCATTCGCTTCTGGCATGTGGCGAGCATCCACGAGCTGGCCGGGGCCTTCCTTCAGCATTTCGAAGACCTCGATATAGACCGACCCGCCTACGAAACGGCGGCGCCGCTCTCCCTCTTCCGCCTGCTCAGCAGCACCGCTCTGCAGGGCAAGGCCGAGCATATTGCGCCGAACCTCGGTGGCGACGTCATGCGTGCCATCCTGAAAGCCCTTCCGTATCCAGAAACCCTGATGCAGGGCGCCTTGCGGCGTATCCGCGCCGAACGGGAAGTGAGTTTTCCGCGTGCCGCGCTGCTCAAGGCCTACCTCATCCGCAACTGCCAAGACAAGGAGATCCGTGTGTCACTCAACCCCGAAAATGCCGATCCCGGCTACCGCCTCGGCCGCTTGTTCGCCGCTCTTGAGCGGGTCCAGGAACGCGCCCAGGGCAACCTCAATGCCAGTATTCGCGATCGCTACTACGGCGCCTTCTCGACGACCCCGACAACCGTCCTGCCAATGCTGATGCGACTGAAGAACCACCATCTCGCCAAGCTTGCCAATCGCGGCGAAGCCGTCAATCTGGAGAAGTTACTGGCGGCGATCGTCGACGGGCTGGCCGACGTGCCGCCTCGCCTGAGCCTCACCGAACAGGCCCGCTTTGCCGTCGGCTACTACCACCAGCGGCAGTCCTTCTTCAATCGCGGCGACGCTCAGAGCGCCGATCAATCCGCCACCTCTCTTGCCGAATAAGGAACCACCATGAGCCTCAACCACCGCTACGACTTCGTCCTGCTGTTTGATGTCAGGGACGGCAACCCGAACGGCGATCCCGATGCCGGCAACCTGCCCCGGCTCGATGCCGAAACCGGGCATGGACTGGTGACCGATGTGTGCATCAAGCGCAAAGTGCGCAACTACGTCGGTATCGTCCATGGCGAGCAGCCGCCCTACGAGATCTACGTCAAGGAAAAGGCGATTCTCAACCGGCAGCATGAGCGCGCCTACGCAGCCATCGGCAAAAGCGATCTGCTGAAAGGCGACGACAAGAAGCGCAAAGGGGGCGACGCCGTCGACGAAGCCCGCCACTGGATGTGCCGAAACTTCTTCGACGTGCGCACTTTCGGGGCGGTGATGTCGACCGGAGTCAACTGCGGCCAGGTGCGTGGTCCGGTGCAGCTGACTTTTGCACGCTCCGTTTCGCCGATCGTGGCCCTGGAGCATTCGATCACGCGCATGGCGGTGGCCACCGAAGCCGAAGCCGAGAAGCAGAGCGGCGACAACCGCACCATGGGTCGGAAGTTTACCGTTCCCTACGGCCTTTATCGCGCGCATGGCTTTATTTCCGCGCATCTCGCGCGGCAAACGGGTTTTGGCGAAACGGATCTGGAACTCTTCTTCAAGTCCCTGGAAAGCATGTTCGAGGAAGATCGCTCGGCAGCGCGCGGCGAAATGGCGACGCGCGGGCTCTACGTTTTCAAGCACGACTCCGAACTGGGCAATGCGCCGGCACATGCCTTGTTCGACCGGCTTACGGTCGAACGGCAGGGCGATGAGGTGGCGCGCAGCTTCGCCGCCTATGCCGTGCGCTTCGATGGCGGCGAGGTCGCCGTCGCGCAGGCGACGACCGTCGCCCCCGGCGTTGGTCTGGTCAGGCGATGCTGACGGCCGCGGGGTGGAAAAATGATCTCTTGTCGGGCGCCCTGGCTTGGCAATCATTCCCGGTTTCTTGACGAGGAGTCGGGCCATGGACTGGCATGAGCGCATTGTTGCTGATCCGGACACCCTGTTCGGCAAAGCGCACATCAAGGGCACGCGCATCGGGGTCGAACTGATCCTTGAGCTGATGGCGTCAGGCTGGAGCGCGGCGCAAATCCTGGCGAGCTATCCGCAGCTGCAAGCGGCAGATCTCCAGGCGGTGTTCGCCTTTATTCGCGACTGCCTGAAAGACGAGACCTTCATCATGCGCGCCACGATTGGCGCTGCGGGGAGTACGGTATGAGGCGAGGGCTGGCCAATGCTTCTGGCCGCGACGAAATTCCCACGCCAGCACTGACCGCGGTGCGCCACAAGGTCCGCGATGCCGGGGATGTCGGTAATGCCTGAACCCGTCGAGCCGATCCCCATTGCGGCCCTGCAGCACTGGTGCTACTGCCCGCGCCAGTGCCTGTTGATCCACGCCGAGCAGGCGTTCGCCGAGAACGTGCACACCCTGCGCGGGCAGGCGGTGCACGAGCGCGTCGATCAGGCCGGAATGGATCTCCGCGCGGGCGTGCGCAGTGCCCGCGCCGTGCCCTTGTGGTGCGACCGGCTGGGTCTGGTCGGCAAGGCCGATGTCGTCGAGTTTTCCGCTGCCGGAACGCCGTATCCCGTCGAGTACAAGCATGGCCGCAAGGGCCGCGCCGCGAAAGGCCTGCATGACCATCTGCAACTTGCCGCGCAAGCGCTGTGCCTCGAAGAAATGACCGGCCAAGCGGTGCCCCTCGGCGCCATCTACCATGCCTCTTCGCATCGTCGCCGCGAGGTCGTCATCAGCGCCGAACTGCGCTTGCTGGTCGAGCACAGCGTGCTGGCCATCCGCGCGGCTCTGGCAGCGGCGATGCTGCCCGAGCCCGCCAATGACTCGCGTTGCCGCGAGTGCTCGCTGATCGATCTCTGCCAACCGGCGCCGCTGGCCGCGCGCGAGCGCCAGCGAGCGCTCGCCGCGCAGCTTTTTCTGACGGATGACTGACGATGCAGACCCTGCTCAACACCCTCTACGTCAGCACCCCCTATTCCTACCTGCATCTCGACAACGACACCATTCGCGTCGAGGTCGAGCGGGAAACACGCCTGCGCGTGCCGCTCCATCACCTCGGCGGGGTGGTGCTGTTCGGCAATGTGCTGGTTTCGCCGCCGCTGATCCATCGTCTCGCCGACGAGGGCAAGAGCCTCGTCCTGCTCAGCGAGCACGGTCGCTTCAAGGCGCGCATGGAAGGCCCCATTTCCGGCAATATCCTGCTTCGCCAGGCGCAGCATGCGCGTGCCGCCGATGCCGCTTTCACGCTTGCCATGGCGCGCGCTTGCGTGGCCGGCAAGATCAAGAATGCGCGTCAGGTCCTCCTGCGTGGCGGGCGCGAGGCCAGGGACGGCGACGATGGCGCCAGCCTGGCGCGGCGCGCCGACGACCTCGCCGCGTCGCTGCGCGCCTTGCCTGCGGCCAGCAATCTCGATACCGTCCGTGGCCTCGAAGGCGAGGCCGCACGACAGTATTTTGCCGGCTTGAACCGCGTGCTGCGGGCCGATGCGCGGGCCGTGTTTGCCATGGATGGTCGCAGCCGCCGTCCGCCCCGCGACCGCATGAACGCCTTGCTCTCCTTTCTCTATGCGATGCTGATGAACGATTGCCGCTCGGCCGTCGAGGCCGTCGGTCTCGATCCACAGCTGGGCTTCCTGCATGCCGTTCGCCCTGGCCGAGCCGCCCTGGCGCTCGATTTGATGGAGGAATTCCGGCCCTTGGCCGATCGTCTGGCGCTGACCCTGGTCAACCGCGCGCAACTGCAGCGCGGCGACTTCGTCGAGCATGACGGTGGCGCGGTAAGCCTGGGCGACACCGGTCGCAAGACGGTGATCGTTGCCTGGCAGGAGAAAAAGCGCGAAGAACTGGCCCATCCCCTGCTGCAGCAAGCGGTGGCTATCGGCCTGCTGCCGCTTCTGCAGGCACGCTTTCTCGCCCGCACTCTGCGCGGCGAGATGGAGAGCTACCTTCCTTTCATATCGAGGTGAGGCCAATGTTGGTGATTGTTTGCTATGACGTCAGCACCGAGACCCGCGAAGGCCGTCGCCGCTTGCGCCGCGTCGCGAAAGTCTGCGAGAGCACCGGCCAGCGGGTCCAGAAATCGGTTTTCGAATGCCAGGTCAACCTCATGCAGCTTGAAGCCCTCGAGCGGCGGCTGCTCGCCGAGATCAAGGTCGAAGAGGATTGTCTGCGCCTCTATCGGCTGGCCGAGACCCGTGGTTGCGAAGTGCGCGAGTACGGCCACTTTCGCGCACTCGACTACGACGCGCCGCTGGTCGTGTAGATTGTCCGCAGCGCTGCGCGAACCCCCAGCTGTGAAGAATGGGCGGGAGGATCGCGCGGCCTGCTTGTTGTTGTTTTTCAAGGGAAAGTAGTAGTGGAGTCTCTCGGTTTTGAAAGCAGTACCCCGTTCTCGTCGAGGTTCGCGGAAAGCGATCAGGAATCGCTGCCTGTACAAGCACTTAGACGCGAGCGGACACGCTCCCCGGCGACGGGGAGCGAGGATTGAAACGTCCCGGCTACGGCCGTGAACCCGTAGGTCACGCGACACGCTCCCCGGCGACGGGGAGCGAGGATTGAAACATTTGATACCTCGTGGTGACTGGAATAGTAACGGAGACACGCTCCCCGGCGACGGGGAGCGAGGATTGAAACATGCCGTCCTTCAGCTCCAGGAAGCGCTTAAGGTGGACACGCTCCCCGGCGACGGGGAGCGAGGATTGAAACCCGATGAGCCCGCAGCTGACGGCGATTGCCATTGGACACGCTCCCCGGCGACGGGGAGCGAGGATTGAAACCCGGGCAGATCCTCTGCGTGCCCACCGGCGACAAAGACACGCTCCCCGGCGACGGGGAGCGAGGATTGAAACGCGGACGATGTCGGCGGGCAATACACGGTGCGCGGACACGCTCCCCGGCGACGGGGAGCGAGGATTGAAACGGGTATGGCATCGGCCCGGCGCCGCTCGCGAAGCGACACGCTCCCCGGCGACGGGGAGCGAGGATTGAAACGGGTATGGCATCGGCCCGGCGCCGCTCGCGAAGCGACACGCTCCCCGGCGACGGGGAGCGAGGATTGAAACTGGCGGAAGAAGGCGACCTGCTCGGCGAAGGGGCGGACACGCTCCCCGGCGACGGGGAGCGAGGATTGAAACTGTAGGTCGGCGAGGCTGTCGGCGCTGCTCACCAGACACGCTCCCCGGCGACGGGGAGCGAGGATTGAAACGCGACCGTGCGCCGATCAATGCGCTTGGCGCTCAGGACACGCTCCCCGGCGACGGGGAGCGAGGATTGAAACGTCCAGCGTGTAGATCGGGCGCATTGTGGGGCGCCCGGACACGCTCCCCGGCGACGGGGAGCGAGGATTGAAACATTACGTGGCCTTACGTAAATCACGTAAGCCCACGGACACGCTCCCCGGCGACGGGGAGCGAGGATTGAAACCAGCAACAAGTCGCGTATTTCAGCAGACGCTGCTCGGACACGCTCCCCGGCGACGGGGAGCGAGGATTGAAACCATCGCCCGGCGGCCGATCTGCTAGTTGACGCTGAGACACGCTCCCCGGCGACGGGGAGCGAGGATTGAAACGACACCGCCACCGCGTTGTACAGAGCCGTATCCGGGACACGCTCCCCGGCGACGGGGAGCGAGGATTGAAACAAATATCACGCCGATCGCATTGCAGCCGCGCCGATCGACACGCTCCCCGGCGACGGGGAGCGAGGATTGAAAAAACATAAATGTCCGCAGATTACGCAGATTTTCGCAGACACGCTCCCCGGCGACGGGGAGCGAGGATTGCAACTATGGCTTGCCGCAATCGGCGCGAGCTCATCGGCACTCAACGTCATGACCCGGACAGTCAAGCCTGACTCTCAAAGACTCAACTTCATGACTCCGAGAGTCGAAGCTGACTCTCGAAGACTCAACTTCATGACTCGGAGAGTCGAAGCTGACTCCCAAAGACTCAACTTCATGGCTCAGAGAGTCAAAGCTGACTCCCAAAGACTCAACTTCATGACTCAAGGAGTCAGCTGTGAGGCGCAAAGACTGAGTCTCATCTCTCGGGCGGTCAACTGTGAGTGCCAATTACGCAAAGTCATCACGGCGCGAGTCAGCACTGATCGGCGAAGCGTCGTCGGCAAGGCGCTGAGGCTTGCGCGCCGGCTTGCAGCAGCCGGTGCGCCCCTTGCCGAGCGGCGCAGTGTTTAGCTGACCGGTGCCTTGCTGGCTTTTCTCCGGTGGCCGTAGCGTTGGGCCATCGATTCGCGCATCGCATCGAGCGCCGCGCCCTTGCCGACTGCCTTGGCCAAGGCATAACCTTCCAGCGCCGAACTTAGAATATCACTGCCCAATGCCATTTCGCTGTCGTCGATCTTGTTGGCCAGTTGCCTGATACGCACGGCCAACGGTCGTAGTTGGTCGAGCGCGACGAGGTCACGCTGGGCTTCGGCAAGATCGAAATTCGGCGGCAGAATTTGCGGATTCTGGGCGAGAACGACCAGCGTCTGGCGGCACGCGGCTTCGCTCTTGTCGCCCATTTTATTGAGTTCGCGCCTCTCGTCGATCGACAGTTCAACGAGTCGCGCCAATTTCTCTTCCAGCGTGGCTACCGCAGCATCAATGGCAGCGAGATCATCGGTGCTAAAAACCATCGAGATTAGATTCTGTGTCATGAGAGCTTCTCCTTCGCAGTGGGGAACCAGGGGACATGCGCTGAAAGTATCCACCGGCATAGTCGCAGATGTCAATTAACTCCCCGCTCACACACTAAACTTGCTCGATGCCGACTGATCAGGCGCAGTTCGCGCAATTTTGAGTGGTGGTACGAAAGATGCGCGATGCCGTGCTTGGCGCATTCAGAAGGCTGGCATGGCCATCGGACGACGCATCGAAAGACCGAAAAAACCATCTGGCGCTTTTCATCCGGTGCTCGTAGAATGGTTATAGGGAACCGGGGAGGCGGTTATCGGCAGCTTGCTAATTGTACTGACTCAAACTTGTCGATGCTTTCGACGCCAGGCCATGCAGGGCAGCGCTTACGCCCTTGGCGGCGGGCCAGCGTGCGTATGAATGATACGGAGGTGAGCGCCGGGCTTGTCGCGCCGAAAATCATCCAGTCGTCGGCGCATGGGGTCAACGGACTGGTGAGCACGATCTGGATTCCGTGCCGGGCTTGTTGAATCAGTGTGTAACTACAATGTGAGAGCAAAAAAGCATCCTCAAGGCTGCTGAATTTTTATCGTCGTCGTGTGTTGCCATGTGCAGACTACGCGATAAGAGGTTTGGCAGTGGCATGCGCAGGGTATTCAAAGTTTTCAGACGTATGGGCGCCTCCAATGGCAGATTGAAAGGGGTTTTGTTGTGATCAAATTCATAGATCATCTAAGGGCACGATCTGCAGCCGACAAGAAAAAGCTAGCGGAAGAGAAGTACAGGTTGGCAAGGCAATTGAGTGCGCTTAAGACACTCGCGGAAAGCTGTATCGCGCTGGAAACCAATGCCTTGTCGTATTTTCACCTGCCGACAGATCTGCTGCAAGTAGAGGAAAACGGACGAGAACTGGTCGAAGCAGCCCAGAAACTATCTGATGGTTTCTCTGATGCTTTAAACAGCAGCAACAACGCTCCTTACGATACGATGAAAGATGATGTGGGGGCAGCAGCCGCGGTATTGGAATCAGCCATAAAGTTGGGGAGAAATGGCCAGTCTCAAAGTAAGCTTTCGCCAGAAGTGGCTAAATCAGTTTTTTTCCAACACTTGGCGACGCTGCTAAAAATAATAAAGCTTGCTGAGGAAGAGACCTATGACGAGATCGCAAGAGAAGCGGCCAAGCTGCCTCTAAAGGACAGATTTTTCTCCCGGATTTGTATCCTAGGTGGTTCTGCTGCCGCTATTTTTTTTGTTGCGCTCGTCAGCGATTGTTTTTGGTACTTGCATTCAAGCGACGAACACACGATAGCAAAGCTGGAACGTCCGGCTCTGACAATCCTTGTCAATCAAAAAAGTATCACAATAGGCTTGGCCGACTCAAAATCGAGCGACCAGGCATCGGCCAACAAGGACCCGCAAAAGCGTCCTGCAGCCACTTCCGGCCCCGACAAAGGAACGGGTTCAAACGACGAGCACAAGATGCCTGATTTGACATTGATAGCTCTGCTAGTCGTTGGCATTTCAGCATTCCTGGCGACTCTCTGGGCGATGCAATCGTATTGGCGGCTGGCCATTGTTGATCAGGAAGACAAGCGGTGGCGCCCACCAGAAACGGACAGTGACTGGTCTGGTCCCTATGCTTTCCATTCACTCGCACAGTCACATAAGGAATGGGCCCAGCTTTGGTTCAGCTGGTGCGTGGCAATATTTCTCGGCGGCGTGACCTACGCAATTTACAACAGTGCGCACGGTATTCAAAAACCCAGTGGTGATTGGCAAGAAATGTTGCTGACCATGCTCAACAGCTATCTCCACCATGCTCTGGTCTACACCTTGTTTGGTTTTGCCTGGTATTGGGCTTCCAAGCACTACCGCTCACACTGGCATAATTACGTGGCCAATGCCTATCGGCACCGCTCGCTCTACCGCTTCGAAATGCTGCGCCGCGAGATACCAACCAGGATGATGGGGGCGCCGGCTGAATATAAGGACGAGGCCAACAAGACGATACTCGAGCTTTTCAGGCTTTCCGGGATCTTGCTGCTTATTCCCGGTGAGTCTTCCTATCTCGACAAGCCGGCTGGAGAGGAGGTTTCCAAGGCTATCTTGCGGATGGAAGAAGTAGCCAACGCCTTTTCGCATCGGGGTGAGGGAGGCGGCAAGCACTGAATCGCTGCGAGCGGTCAATGAGAGCCAAACCTCTGGATAGCCGCGTCGGCTGCGCCTCCTCGCAATGACGGCGCGATGGAGAGGCGTGCCGACCGTCTCATCAATAATGCCGCGCTACGCTAGTATCCAGCGTGCGCCCATCTGGCTTGGCGTGTTTTGACGAGACCCGCAATGAGCTTGCAATCCGTACGTGGTTTCTTTCCCGCCCGCGATCTGGATCTGCCGATCATCGAATTGGCAGTGAGCGCCGCCACGGTTGCCCTGGCGGCCGACGGGCACGGCGTCGAGCCTGGTCGCATCGCCAAGGTGTAATCGCAAGCCTCAGTGCAGCCGGCGATCTGCTCCCCTCAACCCTCGTGGGGGAGGGCCTGGCCATCGACGCCACCGCGCGCACGGTCAAGCTCCCCTCCCCCCTCGCGGGGGAGGGGCTGGGGGAGAGGGGGGATCCGGTCGGGGATGGTTGCGCGTTCGCCGAGCCTCCGTCGGCGTCTGTCTTTCTGGGCACCTTGGTCGGCACTTCCGCGGCTTGCTGCGGCTTGCTGCGGCCTGCTTCGCTCGGTCGATCGAGAACCTGCCAGTCGACCGGAAGAAGCTGTGAGAAGCTGTGCCCGTCGCCGTGGCGTCGCCGCGGCACTTCCGTGCGTGACCGCAGGGAGCCTGCATAAGGATGCAGGGAGGTGTTCCCCCCTAACCCATTCCGCGCGCGTAAGTGGCGTTGTCGGCTTCGTAGCACCCGCAGGAAGCGGCTTCCAGGCCGCCGCGGTCGAGAATCGTGATCTGCCCGCGGCTGTAGCTGATCAGTTTGCGGTTGTGCAGTGAGGTGGCGGCCTTGGTTACACCGACCCGACGCACTCCCAGCATCGAGGCCAGGAATTCGTGGGTGCCATGAAATGCATCCGACTGCGCCCGGTCATGCGTCATCAGCAGGCAACGGGCAAGACGCGCTTCCACGACATGAAAGCGGGCACAGGCGGCGGATTGGGCGAGTTGGCCCATCACCACATGCAGGTAGCGCTTGAGCATCCACTGCAGTGGTGGACTGAAACCGAGTTCGCGGCGAAACGGCGCTGCCTCCATGCGCAGCGCAAGGCCGGCGCCCTGGACCAGCGCGCTGAGCGGCGAAATATCCACCCCGAGGATGAGCGAGATCCCGAGCATGCCTTCGTCGCCGACCAGACCCACCTCCAGGCTGGCGCAACCGTCGATCGGCGTGACCAGGGAAATGTAGCTCGTCGTGGGAAAGAAAACGTGGTGAATGCGCTCGCCGGGTTCGGCCAGAACGTCGGCAAAGGTCAGTTCGACCGGCTCGCAGGCCGCCAGAAGGCGTCGCCGGTCTTTGTACGGCAGCGCCTCGATGAGTCGATTAACGGCGGCAGGGGCCATGGCTGTTGGCACCTCGCTCCTCACGATGCAGGGAAGAAACCGGCAACCGGAGGGAGCCTGCTATCTCGGTGTCGGATGGGAAGCAGCAGCGGACGGTCTCGCCCGGACGAAAGCGTCATGGCACGAAGTGTGGAGTGAAAGCTGACCACTGTCCGGGCGGTAGCGCACACAGCAGGGCTGCCTCGCGCTGCGTGCGATGCCACACGTGCTGCGTGCGATGCCACAGGAGCGGCGGCGAAGACACTCGATCCTGCGCTTTGCCCTAGCGGGCGATCACCTCGGGGAGCAGACGCTCGAACTCTTTCCTGACCACCGCGTAGCACTCGCAACAGCGCGCCTCCAGAGCCGCCCGGTCGAGTATGGTGATGTGCCCGCGCTGATAAACGATCATCCCGGCCCGCTGCAAATTGCCGGCGGCCTCGGTAACGCCTTCGCGGCGCACGCCGAGCATGTTGGCGATCAGTTCCTGCGTCATGATCAGCTCGTTCGAGGGCAGGCGGTCGTGGGAGAGCAGCAGCCAGCGGCACAGCTGCTGGTCTAGCGAATGATGGCGGTTGCATACCGCCGTCTGCGCCATCTGGGTCAGAAGCGCCTGCGTGTAGCGCAGCAACAGGCGCTGCATCGGGCCGGCGCGATAGAACTCATCCTTCAGCAACGGGCCTTTCAAGCGGTAGGCGTGACCGGCGCTTTGCACCACGGCCCGGCTCGACGTGCTTTCGCCGCCCATGAACAGGGACACGCCAACGATCCCCTCGTTACCGACGACGGCGATTTCAGCCGAGGAGCCGTCCTCCATGACATAGAGCAGGGAGACGATCGAGGTGGTGGGAAAATAGACATGGCGCATCTGGATACCGGACTCGTAGAGCGACTCGGCGAGTGGCATCGGGACCAGTTCCAGACTGGGAAGGAGGCGCGCGTATTCGTCTGCCGGCAGGGCGGCGAGCAGGCGGTTCTGGCGCGGGTCATGGGGGGCAGAAGTGAGGGGACGCAGGGGCATGGCGGTTCACGCAGTCAGCGGCAGCGCTTGGACGAGCTCGCAGACGTACTGGCATTGAAGGTTCAAGGGGTGTTGACTATACACGCCCCCGTATTGGCTATGTGCAGCAGCGCACGGACGCAGGCGGGCGTTCGGCGCAGGCTCGTTGCACGCTCATGGCGAGAAGCGGTGGATCGGGCTCACGCGTGCCACCGCCGCCTGTTTCGCGCCTGTTTCGCGCCTGTTGCGCGCCTGTTTCGCATTGTCAACCCATCACCGGAACCCGCATGGACAAGCATCAATTCACTGTCGAAGTCGCTCTGGAGTTTCATCGGCGCATGGCGACGATCATCGCCGCCGTCCAGGCTGGAATGTGCAAAAACGGCGTGCACGACCTGCTCGGCTACGCCACCGACTTCGCATCGGGTGAGGCCCGTGGACGGCAAACTCTGGTGCTGAAGAGCCGCAGCCGTTCAAGCTATGTGCGCCTTCAATGGGAGACCATTCTCGGCGACGGCGCCGCTGATCGGCAGCTCGTGGACGACGCCATCCAGAGCGCGATCAACGAACTCGCCTGAGCGCTGGTAGCCGTCGACGAAGCACCAGGCGCGCCAGCGTACCGAGAACGTCCTCCATTCGGTGGCTGATTGCTGGCCTGGCCGATTGCCCCGGTCCCGGTGCCGCCTGGCACAAGCCAGCACTCGCCTGGATGGCGACTATGTGCGCTGGCAGACAGACCGAGACAGCGGTTCGGCGTAGCCTGAAGTGGTCCGGGCCGGCACATGTGTGGTGAATGTTGGCAACATGTTGGCAAATGTGCGGCAATTGCGCCGTGGCGATGCGCGACGCTTGCAAGCAGCGTCCGCGTGGCCGAACGAACGCTTTGTTCCGCAGTTCGTAGCGGTAGCGGTAGCGGACGGCAAGACCCGCCAGAAAGCCCCTGTTTCACCACGAGGCAAGCCCATGAAAACGATTCGGAGAGTTAGGTTCAGCGCACTCGCTGCGGCTGTTCTGTTCGGCCTTGCTGCTTGTGCGGACATGGTGGCGCTGGACAAAGATACCAGCATCGACGCCGGCGCCGACGCCATCGGAGTCGAAAATCTTCCGGATGGCAGCAGCGTCGGAACCGTCGGCGGCGCCCCGGTCGGCGGCGTGATCGGCCACGACGTCGGCAAGAAGTGATGCCCGGCGCGATTCACCTGGCCCCCCCGGCAGGTGAATCGCGCCCGCTTGTTACCCTGTTCCTCCAGCCAACTTGTGATCCTGCTGGCGGACATCGAACAAGCCCGGGATGCGGCCGATGTCGTCGAGAAGTTGCGCGCGGCTTCCGCCGTGCCGTACCTTATCGGAGGGTGCTGGCTTTTGGCGTTCGCGTCCCGACTGCGGGCGCGGCTTGTGGAAGCTGTGGCGAACGCCGTGATTCCTTAGCGAAGGCCAAGAAACGACAAGACGAAGAGGACGATGACGACTAGGCCGACGAGATAAATGATGCTGTTCATGTAGCTTCCTCCGGAATGGGTCCAATGACCAATTTGTACGATTCGCGCGAATAGGGCGAATCGTGCAACTAGGGCGACGCAAAGTCACCGGTTCCCAAGCTACTCGTATCAGGTTGAACGGTCTGTGCGTTGGCGTACACAAAAATGCGTTCCATGCGCCACGCAGCCGCTTTTTCCGCTCGCCTAGCGCGGCTACTTTTCGTGGCCCACAGAGCGCCGTTGAGGCGTATCACCAGCAACGTTCTCGGCCCACTGAGCATTTTAGCGCCAGCGCCGCCGTCAAGCGCCCCCCCCCCCCGGCTGGCCGGTGATGGCCTCGATCGGAGCCGGCACAATGGAAGGATGTCCGGCGACGGCCGGGAAACGCATCTGCCGCCCGTCACCGCGGCGTTGGCCGAAGCGCATGATGCTCGCCCCGCCGCAATTGTCTCCCTCGGTTTTCTGTGTGCTAACGAACAGACGACAGGGGCTTCGTCGCCACAACATGGCACTCGATCGGATTTTGCCATTCGCACTGCAAGCACGACGCGACGCAACTTCCTCCTGACATGGATAGCAGGGCCTCGGCCCATCAATCGGAGTTTCGACATGAACAAAAAATTTCTCCTCCCCGGCCTGGTGATCGCTGCGATCACCTTTGGATCATTCGCGACCGGTGCCAGAGCTGGCGATGGACCCATTGTCCACGAGGCGGGTGGTTTGTCCTATGTGTCGGGCGGTGTGGGCGAGGAGTCGCTGCAGCGGCTCAGGGAACAGGTCAGTGAGTTCAATCTGAAGCTGGTTTTCGCCATGGCGTCCGGGGCATTTCTGAGCAACGTGCGGGTTGCCATCGCTGACGGGAACGGCAAGACGCTTCTCGAGGCGATCGCCGATGGGCCGTGGTTCCTGGCGAAATTGCCGGTGGGCAAGTATCGGGTGGTCGCCACTTACGCCGGCAAGGCGATCGAGCGCTCCGTTGCCGTCGACGCAACAGCGCTCAATACGGTCGATTTCCGTTGGGAGCACGAGTAATGGCGGCGGTACGGTCGCTGCAAGCTAGCCTGATTGTTGCGTAGAAGCGGACTTGCGACAGCTGTTCCCGTGCTCGCGCAGCAAGCCGAAAAAGGTCAACGCGTGGCGTTTCCTGCGACGGTGGCGCAGAGCGTTGAGCCGTTCGGCTCCAGGTACGCCACCGTACAGACGGCGCCGGGTCATGCGCCCAGACTTGCCGTCTCAGCTGGCGTTGCCAGGAAATCCATCCACCCGTGTGAGTTCTTCCCCGCTGGTCGCCGAGTACGAGGCCTTGGTGGCGAAGAACCTGCTGCGACGCAGGATGATGATGGCCGGTCGGCCATTTCGCCGTTCGGGTAATGAACACTAGGGGCTTGATATGGACTGGAAAGTCGTCGAAGGGAACTGGAAACAGTACAAGAGCAAGATAAAAGCGCAGTGGCGCTGCCTCACCGAAGAGCAGCTCGATTTGATTGCCGGCAAGCGCGTCGAACTCGTGGACAGAATTCAGGAGACCTACGGCACTAGCAAGGACGAGGCCGAGGCGCAGATCAAGCGCTTTGAAGAGCGTAACAAGGACTAGCGACCGTAACAGCTCGCCTGATCGGATCAAGGCCATGCGCCGGGCGGCATTGCCCATTACGTCAGGTCGCCGAGGCAGGCGCTTTCTTCACCGGACTCATATCGCGACCGACTCTGGACCCTGCACTGGCTTCATTCCGCCAGCGTCGCGTGTCAAGTCCTGCGGGGGAATTTCATGGCGGCGTGCGGCTGACAGGCGTGCGAACGGGTGTGGTGATGTTTCAGCGACTGTCGGGCCCCAGCGCTGGATTCTGGAAATGGTGAGGCCCGACAGCTGCAAATACAGGAGGCAATCATGTCTTTACTACTAGGGACCGTACTGGGACTCATCACCGGGCTCATCGCCGCCCGAATCGTTGGCGGAAGCGGGCAGGGCGCCGTCATGGACATCGTTCTCGGGGTTGTCGGCGCGCTCGTCGGCGGCTGGCTCTTCAATACTTTCGGGATGGCCGGCGCCGGGGCATTCAAGCTTCCCAGCCTGCTTGTGGCCGTCGTCGGCGCGAGCACGCTGCTGCTGGTGTACCACGCTGCCTTGCGCGGCGTTCGGGATGCTCTGTTCAACCTCGATCTGGACAATCAATCATGAACGGACTTGGCAAGCATCTTGCCGCATTCCTGCTGGCGGTCATGCGGGTGTCCGCCGCGGCTTGCGCGTCCACCGCCAAGTAGGAGGACGTGGTCGGCGGGACCTGTAGTCCATCCAGGTCCGGCGCCTCCGCTTGCGCCCGGCATGCCGCGAACGCGCGCCGGCGTGGGCGAGCCCATTAGCCCGATGGCGGACGAGCAGGTCAACGATACGATGCCAGGGATGGCAGCGCCGCGCGTGCACTAGGCCGTGGACACTTCGTCGGTGCGCACGAGAAAGCTCTTGAGGACGCTCGGTCCGAAGCTGGTGACCATCGCCACATCGGCGGCATCGCGGCCGCGCGCCATCAGGATGCGTCCGATGCGAGGAATGTTGTTGCGGGCGTCGAAGGTGTACCAGCGGCCGCCGAGGTAGACGTCGAACCAGCCGGAGAAGTCCATCGGACCGGGCACCGGCGTGATCCCGATGTCGCCCAGATAGCCGGTACAGTAGCGGGCCGGTATGTTCATGCAGCGGCAGAAGGTGATCGCCAGATGAGCATAGTCGCGGCACACGCCGGCGCGCTCGTTGTAGGCATCCCAGGCCGTCTTGGTCGAACGGGCGAACTGGTAGCCGAACTGGATGTGCTGGTGCACAAAATCACAGATCGCCTGCACCCGCGCCCAGCCGGGCGGCGTGTGCTCGAACAGACGCCATGCCTCGGCGGACAGTCGATCGGTTTCGCAATAGCGGCTGCCGAGCAGAAAGACCAGCGTCTCTTCCGGCAGGTCCTGGAGGGCGATCTGTTGCGCCTGCGCAGCGACATCGTCCACCTGGCCCGAATCGCGTACGACGCCGTCGGCAAAGATGCGGATGTCGCCGAGCGGGGCGACGATTCGGCTACACCAGTTGCCGAAGCCGTCGCGATAGGCAACCACTGGTAGCGCGGGATCGGTCATCAGGTGGGCAGGCACCACCACGTCATTCATCCGTGAGTAGTGGATGTCGAGCATCAGGATCATCGGGCTCGGTTGCGCGCACGCATAGACGATGTCATAGCCGATGCGAATTTTCATGGGAGCTTCCTGGTGATAGGTGAGTTCATGGAGAGCAAGGCAGGCCGTGGGTCGTCAGCGTAGTGCCGACGCCAGCGTCGTCACTACGGCGCGGCGCAAGTGCTGCCACAGGCGCGGCTGGGTGAGCACCAATGCCTGGTTGAGTTCAATCTCGATCCCGACATACTCGCTGGGCGCGAAGCAGCGGCGCATGGCAGTGGTCAGTCCGTCGTTCTTCCCATGGTACGGGTAATTCCGGCGCACGCGCAATTCGGCCGAATGTTCGGCGAACGCTGCCTTCCAGCGGGCCGCCACGGCCACCTCGCCTGGTCGTGTCGGGTCATACAACAGGCCGATGTCGGCGTTGCGGACCTGGCCGTCGAGGACCGGGGTGAAGCTATGCGACGAAACATGGATCACCCGCTGCCCGGCCGCTACCGCTTCCGCCACCGTGTTCATCAGCCGCTGCCGGTAGGGCGCGTAATGGCGCGATACGATCGCCTGCTTGCTCGTCGGCGATAGCGCCCGCGTTGCATCCGACCACGCCTGTGGACTGGACAGCGATCGATTCAGATCGACCAGCAGGCGGCTCACCGTCGATGTCAGCAGGGGTGCCTGCAGGGCCGCGGCGAGATCGCGCGCCATGATCAGGGCGCCGCGATCGTAGCCGCGATGGCTGGACAAGCGGGCCTGCCAGCCATGAAAGAGGTCGACGTAGGCGGCGGGGATGCGCTTGCCACCATGCTCGCAGGTGACGACATGGAAGTCGCGCAGGTGCTCCGGGATGCTGGCTGGCGACCGCAATGACTCACCAGACCAGGGCTGGAAGTTCTCGAAACGCACGGCGAGCACAGGAAACGAAGAAGCCGGCAATGGCGGCTTCTTCGTTCAAGCGAAGGGCAGCGATGCCCATAGCGGCTACGGTTTCAAGGACTCCTTGACCGCGTCCCTGGCGTCTTTGAGGTTCTCTTTCAGGTCGCCGAGATGCTCCTGGAGTTCGCCTTCAGCCTGGTTTTTCAATCCCTTTGCCTGCTGCTCGGTGCTGCCGACCAGTTTTCCGACCTCTTGCTGAATCTTGCCGCCCAGGTCTTTTGCTGCGCCCTTGACTTGATCTTTGTTCATCGTGAACTCCTGACTTGTGGTTGATACCGCTGATAGGCGAGCCAGCTTCGGTTCGTCCTGCGACTCCTGGTCATCAAACAGGCGATGCCTAGTGTCGATGTAGGGAGTCTAGTAGCAAACGGGGGTCAAGTTCTGTGCGCTAGGAGACATAGGCGCTTGCGCGGGTGTCGGTGCCTGCATGTGCGTTCGCCCTGCGCGTCGGGCAAAGTCCGCACGCAGCGCTGGTCGGCGCGACGGACGGGCCGTCCGCTTCAGGGCGTGACACCACCCCGGGTCGCTCGCCACGCAGGCCTCCCCCCACTGCCGGATGTGCGCCACCGCACAGACGGTGTTCGTCATTTTGACTACGCTGCGGTTGAGAACTCGACCCGCTGCCGAGTCGGGCGGCGGCTGGCTCTTCAATACTTTCGGGATGGCTGGCGTCGGGGGATTCAACCTCTACAGCCTGTTGGTAGCGGTTGTCGGCGCAAGCGTGCTGTTGCTGGTGTACCACGCGGTTTCACGCGGCCTTCGCTAGGCCGAAAGTCCTGGCGAAGGTCGCTGTCGAGGCGCGGCGTAGCGATGGCGCGCCGGAATCTGGAAGTTCTGTTCAACCTCAATCAGGAGAATCAATCATGAAACAACTTGGCAAGTATCTTTCCGCACTGTTCCTGGCGGTAACGCTGGTCTCCGCCGTGGGATGCGCGTCAACCGCGAAGCAGGAGGGGACCGGCGAGTATGTGGACGACAGCGTCATCACCAGCAAGGTCAAGGCCGCCATATTCAACGAGCCCAGCCTGAAGTCCGCCGAGATCAACGTCGAGACCTTCAAGGGCGCGGTTCAATTGAGCGGCTTCGTGAGTTCGCCGGCGGCGATCAGCAAAGCGGTTGCGGTGACCCGCAGCGTCGGCGGCGTCACCTCCGTCAAGAACGACATGCTGGTCAAGTGAGCGCTGGCACGATGACCATTCGCGGCCACCGCCGGAGCATGCAATCCGGCGCTGGCCGCGGAGCGCCGGCCGCGCTCGAACGAACTCGCGCAGCCAGGCCGATGAGTGACTAGCGTGCGCTCAGCCGGCAAACACCCGCAGTATCCGGGGCCCTAGCGATGCCTTTGCACTTGCCTGCCGCGCGATCCACCGCGGACCGCGATGCCGAGTCCCCGGCCAGCGAAGCTACGGCGGCGTCCGACGCGCCCCAGCCGACGCTTCGTATCGGGTCGGGCACGCAGAATCTGTCGCTGGCCGTCCTCGCCACGCTAGCCGTGGTCTTCGCACTGGAATGGGCTCAACTTTTTGTCATTACCCTGCTGCTCGGACTTCTTTTCGCCTACACCCTGAATCCTCTGGTCGTCTGGCTGGAAAGAATCAGGGTCCCGCGCGCGCTGGGCAGCAGCGTGGTGATGGTGGGGGTCGTATGTGCGCTCACTCTGGGTGCCTACTCCTTGCGTGGGCAGTTTCAGACGATCCTCGATCAGGTACCTGCGGCGGTGAGCAAGTTGTCGACCGGCCTCGCCAGTGTGCGCAAGGGCGAGACCAGTACCATGCAGAAGGTGCAAACCGCTGCCAGCGAGATCGAGAAGGCGACCAGCCAGGCGGCAGGTATTGATTCAAACCCCCGACGGCCGGCAACGCGCGTCATTATCGACACCCCCGGCTTCAAACTCGGCGACTTCCTGTGGGCCAACTCCGTCGGCGCCGTTGGACTGATCGGCCAGGCAGCGATGGTACTCTTCCTGACTTTCTTTCTCTTGCTGTCCGGCGACACCTACAAGAGGAAGCTGGTGCGACTCGCGGGTCCGACGCTGGCGAACAGGAAGATCACCGTTCGCATCCTCGATGACATCAACGCCTCGGTCCAGCGCTACATGTCCATGCTCCTGGCGACCAATGTGCTGGTGGCGCTGCTTACCTGGCTAGCACTGCGCTGGATCGGTCTCGAGAACGCTGGCGCCTGGGCCGTGGCCGCAGGCCTCCTGCATGTCATTCCCTACTTCGGTCCGGCGCTTACTGCCGCCGCCATCGGCATGGCCGCCTTCCTGCAGTTCGGCAGTCTGTCGATGGCGCTGCTGCCCGCCGGTGCTTCGTTGGCGGTCGCCACTTTCGTCGGCACCTTCGTCACCACCTGGATGACCGGCCGGATTGCCAGGATGAACACCGCCGCGGTATTCGTCTCGCTGCTCTTCTGGGCCTGGCTGTGGGGCATCTGGGGAATGCTGCTGAGCATCCCGCTGACGGTGATCCTGAAAGTGGTGGCTCAGCATGTAGAGCAACTTGAGCCGGTGGCGGAACTGCTGGGAGAGTAGGCGGCTCAGATCAGCCAGCGCTCGTCGGCTGGCGAATCCAGGTCGTCGCCGTGCTCCGGCATGGATTTCGGAGTGTTGGCGGAAAGCGCGCTGACTACCCGGTTGCGTCCTTCTTCCTTGGCCTGGTAAAGAGCGGCATCGGCGCGCTTGAGAGCCGCCTCGAGCGCGTCGCCTGAAGCGTCTGCCAAACCCAGACTCAGCGTCACCCGCAGGCCGCTGCCTTCGCCCAGGTCGATCCAGTGCTCCGCCGTACGCTGACACAGCCGCTCGGCAAGGCGATGTGCTTCCGCGAGCGTTGTTTCCGTAAACAGGAAGGCAAACTCGTCGCCGCCGTAGCGACACACCCAGTCCGACTGGCGCAGGGTGTGGCCAAACAACGCGGCGAGCGACTTCAGAACGCGGTCGCCGACGGCGTGTCCGTGGCGGTCGTTGATGGCTTTGAAATGATCCATGTCCGCCATGCCGACGCACACCGGCCGCGCATAACGGTGGGCACGTTTGAGCTCTTCCTCGGCAAGAGCCATGAAATGGCGGCGGTTGAACATCCCCGTCAGGCTGTCGGTCGTCGCCTGAATGTGCAGTTCCTGGCGAGCCTGCCGGTTCTCGTGCATGACGTCACGCAACTGGCCGATGGCACCTTCGAGGGCCCTGATCTCGGCCATCGAGGATCTTGAAAAAGGCGTTGGCGCATGCCCGGAACGCAACTCGCACAAGGCCTCGTCCATTTTTTGCAGGGGACGGATCAGATGACGATGGATGAGGAACAGAAAACCGCCAACGAAGACGGCGACCAGTGCCAGCACCAGCGCCAGCTTGAACTGGCTGCGCAGCATGGTCGCCGACATCAGCTGCAAATCGTCGGTGGCCAGGTTGGCGCCCTCGATCGAGAAGTCGTCGGCCAGGAGGCTCAAGCGATTGGAGAGCGTTTCCCATTCGGCGTAACGCTGCTCGGTCATGCCCTCGCGTGCGGCGAGCACGAGAAAGCTTTCAACTTCACTGGCCAGCGTCGCTGTTCTGCGGTCGGCGAGCATGGCCGGGTGGCTGCTCAGCAGACTGACGATGAACAAGGCCTGTTGGCGGGCGACGGGCGTGCGGCCGGAAAAAACGCGCTCGCCGTCGAGGCGCAGCTGTTCGATGTTACGCGCCAGGCGAAACTGTTCCAGCGTACTGGGGACGGTGTTGTTCAGCAGGCGCGCCGAACTCTCCAGCACCTGCCGCTGATCGCTCGCCAGCCAGACGATCTGCGCCAGGAAAGCAAGCCCGAAAAGCGCGCCAAGCAAGGCGAAAGCCTTGCCGGCAGGCCAGCTACGCTGCGTCCAGGTGCGCAGCGATGTTTGCCAGTCGCTCATCAGTACATGTCGAAAGGAAAATATCGCCGCCAGAGGCGAGGATAGCTGCCATCCTGGCGCATCTCATCGAGCGCGAGATCAAGCTGCTGGCGCAGCTTTTCGTCGGTGCGCGCGAGGACGATATGCACGCTGCCGCCCAGTCCATCATCGACCAGGCCGGGGCCAACGAAGATGGGCGTCGGCCGTGCTCGGGCGTCGAGCGCAAGATAGGCAATCAGGGTTGGCACGAATGCAAAATCGGCCTCTTGATTGTCAAGGGCCAGAAGGCACTCGCCGACCGTCGCCAGCTCGATTAGCTCAAGCTCCTGCGTCTTCGCGACACGCTGCAGATAAGCGTGCTGCTGGGAACCGCGGACAGCCGCCACGCGAACCTCGCGCAGCGTCTCGATAGTGAGCTCGCCTGCCGATTGGCGGGCCATGCGCAGCGCAGCGCCTGGCAACGCCAGCAGGCGGCTGGAGGAACGCCAGAGGGGATTGCTGAAGGCGACCTGTGCCTCGCGAGCCGCGGTGCGCAGGTGATTCCCGAAGCCGAGTTCGAAACGCTTGCTCTCGATTCCGGGAATGATCTCGGCGAATGGGGCGTAGGAATATTCGCACCGGGCGCGCAAGCGGCGGCAGACTTCGCGCGCCAGGGCGAGATTGAAATCGGCGAGCAGTGTCGATCGGCTGGCCATCGCTTGCCCAGCGACCGGCTGCGGGTTCTCCGCCGCCCGCGAAATCACCACCCGCAATTCGAGCGCCAGCGCGCTGCCCGCAGCGAGGAGAGCGGCGCAGCAAAAAGCCGGCAGTGGGCCGTTCAATGTCTTGGCGAGCGCTTTTGCAGCCGCCTGTGGCAACGCCGCAAAGCGAGGCGATTCGCAGCCCCGGCGCAAGCCGGCTATCCGGACAGGGCTGCAGATCGGCGGGGGGAGGTGAGCGGTCAACGGTCGTTTCCTGGACTACTGCAAGCGGAAGGGAAGGTATTCGGTGTTCAGGCGATCGAAGCGCCCATCGCGCTTGATCTGGTCGAAAGCGGCATCGATGCGCTCACGCAGTTCCGGATTCCGCGGATCGACGCTAAAGCATACCTCGCCACTCAGTTCGGGCGCCTGCAAGACGGTGGTCTGCAGGCCGAGGGCCTGAACCAAGGGGTTCTCCCGCAAGGCCAGGGAGGTGGCCATCGGAATCAGCACTGCGTTGACCGTCCCCCCGCTCAGCAGCGCCGGGAGTTCGGAGTGCTGATTGACCGTGCTGACGTTCCAGCCCTGCGCCCTGGCATAGCGATCCTGCGCGCTGCCGGCGACCACCGCCACCCGAGTGGTCGCCGCACCTGGCTCGACGCCAGGTTTGGCAAACCAGATGCTGTTCGAGTGATAGTACGCTTTCGAGAAGAGGACCCTGGCCTGACGAGTCGGCGTGGCGAGCAGACTGACCGCTGAAAAATCGAACTCTCCGGCAGCCACCGCATCGACGACATCAGCAAGTTCCACAACGGTCAGCTCGCAACGGACTTTCATTGTCTCGCACAAGGCGTGCGCCAAGCCGACGTTGAAACCCGCCGGCTTGCCCGTTTCATCGGTGTAGGACATCGGTGGCGAGTTGCTGAGAATGGCGACGCGCAGGGCACGTTCGCCGGCCTGTGCCGGCACGCCTGTGGCAAGAGCCAGAAGCAGTAGGCCGCAGGCCTGGCTACCTATCCGGGTCTTCATCACCTCGCTCCCCCTGAGTCGCAGAGTCGGAGTCTAACACCCGCTTGGCCAGCGTGGTCTGTTGGCACGCGGCAACCGACCTTGGCGGCTGCCAGCTCTCGGCTGGACAGAGGCTTTCCGGACGCGCTGCGCATGGCTTTTCCTCTTGTGCCGCAAGCGCTGAATCTTGTACCTTGTCGGAATGAAGCTCCGCTCGCTGTTCTCCTTTTCCTGGCGCATGCTGCGTCGCGATGCGCGCGGCGGCGAGTTGCGTCTGCTGGCGGCAGCGCTGGTCGTCGCGGTGGCGGCGCTGACCGCTGTCGGCTTCTTTACTGATCGCGTGCGCCAGGCGCTCGAACGCGAGTCGCACCAGTTGCTCGGCGCCGACCTGCTGTTGGTCGCCGACCAGCCGTGGCCGGCGACCTTTGCCGACGAGGCGCGCGCAGGTGGCCTGCAGGTGGCCGAAACACGGACTTTCCCGAGCATGGTCAGTCATGGCGACGCGGCCGCCATGCGTTTGCAGTTGGCCGAGGTCAAAGCGGTCAGCGCCGCTTATCCCTTGCGCGGCTCGCTGCGCGTTGCGCCAGCACTGAACGTCCCTGACGCAGCGGCCGAGGGTATTCCCGCGAGCGGTGAGATCTGGATCGACGAGCGTCTGGCGTCGGCGCTGGCGGCGCGTGTCGGCGACCAGCTAAGCGTCGGGCAATCGTCGCTGCGCGTCGCTGCGGTGCTGACCCTGGAACCCGATCGCGGCATCAATTTCTTCAGCGTCGCCCCGCGCTTGCTGATGAATCTCGCCGATCTGCCGGCGACCGGCTTGCTGCAGGTCGGCAGCCGCGTCGGCTATCGCCTGCTGGTGGCCGGCGATGCGGCACTCGTCAAGCGCTATCAGCTCGACATCGAAACGCGCCTGCAGCGTGGTCAACGCATAGAAGACGCGCAGAACGGTCGGCCGGAGATTCGTACCGCGCTCGATCGGGCACAGAAGTTCCTCGGTCTCTCGGCCTTGCTGACCGTGGTGCTGGCGGCGGTGGCCGTGGCCCTCGCTGCCCGGCGCTATGTGCAGCGGCATCTCGACCCCTGTGCCGTGATGCGCTGCCTGGGGGCGACGCAGCGGCTGCTGCTGCAGCTCTATCTCGGGCAGTTCGCCGTCCTCGGACTGCTCGCCGCCGCGGTCGGCTGCGGCATCGGTTATCTGGCGCATTTCGCGCTGCACGCCTGGCTGGCGCAGTTGTTGGCGACACCGCTGCCGCCACCGGGCGGGCTACCGGTCGTGCAGGGCGTGGCGGTGGGCCTGTTGTTGCTCTTCGGTTTTGCCGTTCCGCCCCTGCTGCAGCTCAAGAAAGTATCCACGCTGCGCGTCCTGCGCGGCGAGTTGGGAAGCCCGCAAGCCGGCTTGCTGGGCGGCTATCTGCTCGGTTTCGTGGCTCTCGCGGCGCTCATGTTCTGGGTCGCCGGCGAAGTCGCGCTGGGCGCCTACGTGGTCGGTGCTTTCACTGTCGCCTTGGCCGTTTTCTCCTTGATTGCGCGTCTGGCAATCCGCCTGGCAGCGGCAGCGCGCGGCGGCGCCGGCAGGTCTGGCGGCATCGGCTGGCGCTATGGTTTGGCCAGCCTCGAACGACGGGCGTCCGCCAGCGTCGTGCAGATCGTCGCCCTGGCCCTCGGTTTCATGGCCCTGATGTTGCTGACCGTGATCCGCGGCGATCTGCTCGAGGCCTGGCAGAAAGCCGTTCCGCCCGATGCGCCGAACCGTTTCGTGGTCAATATCCAGCCCGAACAGGTGGCGCCGGTGCGCGCCGTGCTGGCCGCCGGGGCTTTGTTTCCAGAGCTGGCGCCGATGGTTCGTGGACGCCTGACCCGCATCAACGGTGCCAAAGTCAGTGCCGCCGACTACAGCGACGATCGCGCCCAACGCCTGATCGAACGCGAATTCAATCTGTCGATGCGTGCCGACCTGCCCGAGGGCAACAGCGTGAGTGGGGGACGCTGGTTTTCGGCCGCTGATCTCGCCGCCGCTGGCCAGATGAAGGCGGGGGCGAATGACGAGGCCGCGGCATCGGTGGAGGAGGGCCTGGCGAGAACGCTGCGCCTGGCTGTCGGCGACCGCATCGACTTCGAAGTCGCTGGCGAGACGCTCGCCATGCGCGTGGTCGGCCTGCGCCATGTCGACTGGGATACCATGCGCGTCAATTTCTTCGTGCTGACGCCGCCGGCCGCTTTGCAGGGCTATCCGGCGAGCTGGATTACCAGCTTCCACCTGCCCACCGAGAAGGCGGAGCTGATCAACCAGCTGCTGGCCGATTTTCCCAATCTGACGGTCATCGATGTCGCCGCCATTCTGCGCCAGCTGACGTCGATCATGAACCAGGTAGCGCAGGCGGTGCAGTTCATTTTTCTGTTCACGCTCGCCGCCGGGGTCATCGTTCTCTACGCGGCGCTGGCTTCGGCGGCGCAGGAGCGACGCTACGAACTGGCGGTGATGCGCGCCCTCGGCGCCCGTCGTGAGCAGCTGCGACGCGCCTTGCTGGCCGAGTTCGCAGCGGTCGGCGCGCTGTCGGGTCTGATTGCCGCGCTGGGAGCCATCGCCATCGGGCAGTTTCTGGCACGTGAGGCTTTCCACTTCGCGGTGGCGATCAATTTCTGGCTACCGCTGGCGGCCGTTCTCTGCTGCGCGACCCTGGTCACTGCGGCGGGCTGGTTTGCCGCGTCGCGACTGTTGCTGACGGCCCCGCTGGAGACGCTGCGTGCCGGTAGCGCCTGAGTCAGCCGTGCACCCAGCCTCGACCACAGGCTGACACGGTTACACGGTGACACGCTTACCCGCGCATACGCCAGCGCAGGCTTTGCTGCTGCCGAGCAGTGATGCTTTTCGTTATTATGCTGTTCCACCGGCGCGACCGCGTGGCGCTGCTCGGGGTTCGCTCGGCGACCCCTTTCTTTACCAATCGCTGCACGCAGAAGGAGTTTGAGAATGAAGGGCAAGACATTACTGGTGTTGCGGCACGGGAAATCGGACTGGAGTACCGGCGAGGAAGATTTCGATCGCCCGCTGGTCGACCGCGGTCGTCTCGGCAGCAGGAAAATGGGGGCCTTGATCAGGCACCTGAAACTGCGTCCGGATGTCGTCCTCAGCTCGCCCGCCGCGCGCGCACGGGCGACCACCGAAGCGGCCTGCCAGGCGATGGGGCTGGCGGCGAAGAAGATCAGCTGGGACGAGCGCATCTATGCCGCACCCACCGAGTTTCTGTTGGCGGCGCTGGCTGATTGCCCGCCGGGCGCGGAGCGCGTGATGCTGGTTGGACATAATCCCGGCCTGGAGGATCTGGTCGCCTACCTGGCGGAAGGCGAGCTCGACATCCCGGACGACGGCAAGGTCCTGCCGACGTCGGCGCTGGCGCAGCTGGAAGTATTTGCCGATTGGCCGCAGCTGACGCGCGGCTGCGCGACGCTGGTCGCGGTGACTCGACCCGGGCAGGTCCCCGACGACCTGCCGGCCGCCGATGACGAAGAAGAAGACCCGGAGGAGGACGATGAAAGCCGGCCCGTTCCGGACTATTTCTTCACCCAGTCGGCGGTCCTGCCTTATCGCCTGCTCGACGGCAAGTTGCAGATCATGCTCATTGCCTCGCGCAAGGCGACGCGCTGGGTCATCCCGAAAGGGGTCAAGGAGCCCGAGCTGTCCTTGCGCGACTCTGCCGAAAAAGAGGCGCTGGAGGAGGCGGGTATTCGTGGCCAGCTCGACGACGAAGCGATCGGCGACTACGACTACAAGAAATGGGGTGGCGTGTGCACGGTCACCGTCTTCCCAATGGCGGTCAGCGAAAGCGTGCCCGAAGAAGAGTGGGAGGAGAGCCACCGCGAGCGGCAATGGCTGGAGCCGAAGAAGGCCAAGCGCCTGATCGCCGAGCCGGCCTTACGCAAACTGGTCGATACCCTGGCGAAAAGGATGGCCAAAGGGCTGTCCAAAGGGCGGGCCAAGGAGCGCTGAAGATGCCCTGAAGCGGCCGAGCCGCCAAGTGGCGCCGCTGGCGGCGGCGGCTCCTGGCGCCGGCTTGCGGACAAGCGCGATGTTGGCCCACCAGGGCTGTCGGTGAGCCTGCCGATCAGATGACCCGGATGCGAATCACGTGCTCGACGGCGGCGATGGCGCGGAGCACATCGTCACCGGGCAGGGTTTCGACGTCCATGATGTTGAAGGCCAGTTCGGCACGGCTCTTGTTCATCATGTCGACCACATTGACCTTGTTTTCGGCGAGCACCGAGAGGACCTGACCAAGCACCCCGGGGACATTGTCGTTCGAGAAAACGATGCGCGCAGTGCCCGGGCTGCGCTCCATGCTGATTTCCGGGAAGTTCACCGAGTTGACGATATTGCCGTTCTCCAGGTAGTCGACGAGCTGATTGGCAGCCATCACCGCGCAGTTCTCTTCGGACTCCTCGGTGCTGGCGCCGATGTGCGGCATGGCGATGATCTGCGGGTGTCCGAGCAGCGAGGGTTCGGGAAAGTCACAAACATACTTGCCGAGCTTGCCGGCTGCGAGACTCTGCAGCACGGCCGTCGCGTCGACGATCGTGTCGCGCGCGAAGTTGAGCAGGACTGCGCCGGGCTTGATCGCCGCCAGGGTGTCACTGTTGATCATGTGCCGGGTGCCATCGACGGCCGGCACATGCATCGAAACGTAGTCGGAACGTGCCAGCAGCGATTGCAGGTTCTCCATGCGGCTGACCTCGTTGGAGAGACGCCAGGCGGCGTCGATCGACAGCACCGGGTCGAAGCCGACCACTTTCATGCCCATCGCCAGTGCCATTCTGGCAACCATCGAGCCAATGGCGCCAAGACCGACGATGCCCAGGGTCTTGCCCTTGAGCTCGTTGCCGGCAAAGCGCGATTTTTCCTTTTCCACGCGCGGCGACATTTCCGCCGGATCCTTGAGCTCGCTGAGCGATTGAACGAAGTTCATGCTGTCGACGATGGCACGCGAGCTCAGCAACATGCCGGCCATGACCAGTTCCTTGACCGCATTGGCATTGGCACCCGGGGTGTTGAAAACGACGATCCCGAGCTTGCCGTACTCGGCGACCGGCACATTGTTGACCCCGGCACCGGCGCGCGCCACCGCCAGGAGCGACGGCGGCACTTCGATGCCCTGCAGCTTCTGGCTGCGCAGGAGGAAGGCGTCGGGGTGGGCGATGTCGCTGCCGACTTCATACGACTGACGCGGGAAACGATCGAGACCGCTAAGCGCGATCTTGTTGTAGGTTCTGACCTTGTACATGGAAGTGTCGCTCGAAATTGGAGGTTGGGTGATGAAGTGCGCCACGGCGGCTCAGGCCGCGACCTGCGCGTAGGCCCAGGCCAGCCACGGCATCAGCACCTGCAGATCGGCGGTCTCGATGGTCGCCCCACACCAGATGCGGATTCCCGCTGGTGCGTCCTTGTACGAGCCGATGTCAAAAGCGACGCCTTCGCTGTCGAGCAGCTTGACCAGTTTCTTGACGCGCTCGGCATCGAGTTCGAGACTCAGGCAGACGCTGGTGTTGGAGCGCGTTGCCGGATCCTTGGCGAGGAAGGAAATCCAGGCATTGGCGGCGACGAAATCGGCAATCACGGCGAGATTCGCTTCGCTGCGCGCGATCGCCGCCTGGACGCCACCAATGCTCTCGATCCACTGCAGGGCGTCGAGGTAATCGGCGACACACAGCATCGACGGGGTATTGATCGTCTCGCCGCGGAAAATACCTTCGTTGAGTTTGCCGCCGGAGGTCAGCCGGAAGACTTTCGGCATTGGCCACGCCGGGGTGTAGGATTCGAGACGGGCGACGGCGCGCGGGCTCAGGATCAGCATGCCGTGCGCGCCTTCGCCGCCGAGGACTTTCTGCCACGAGAAGGTCACCACGTCGAGCTTGTCCCAGGGCAGATCCATGGCGAAGACGGCCGAAGTGGCGTCGCAGATCGTCAAGCCGGCACGATCGGCCGGGATCCAGTCGCCGTTTGGCACTTTGACGCCCGAGGTCGTGCCATTCCATGTGAACACCACGTCGTTGGAAAAATTGACCTGCGCGAAGTCGACGATATCGCCGTAATCAGCCTTGAGTACATTCACGTCGGCAAGCTTCAGCTGCTTGACGATGTCGGTGACCCAACCCGAGCCGAAGGACTCCCACGCCAGAACGTCGACGCCACGTGCGCCAAGCAGCGACCACATTGCCATTTCCACGGCGCCGGTATCCGATCCGGGAACGACGCCGACCCGGTAAGCCTCGGGCAGTCCGAGAAGGCGCGCGGTCTCCGCACAAGCCAGCGCCAGTACCTTCTTGCCAAGCGCCGAGCGGTGCGAGCGGCCGAGGGTGTCGAGCGACAGGGCATTGACGTCATAACCGGGACGCTTGCTGCACGGTCCCGACGAGAAATTGGGGTTTTTCGGTTTTGCTGTGGCTTGCATGATTGCCTCTATACGGGAGAAGAAAACCGCTGAACACGGGCTTGGCCAAGCGCTGGCAGCCGGCGTCGAACAAGAGCGAGATTGTAACAGAGTGTCTTTTTCCAGGCAGCAGGCGCGCGCTGCTCACAGGAGTGTGCGCAGGCGCGTCGAAGCGGGTCTCCGCCTGTCCGGAAAATTCGGCGCAATCTCGGTCGTTCATTCCCAGCCATCGCCTAGCGGTCATGACATATCGGGATTCCCCGGATCATGAAAGTCATGACCGTTTTCCCCTCTTCCCCTGACCCTTCTCCCGCGAGGGGAGAAGAGAGTTTCGTGAGCCGCTTGCGCGACTTTCGCATTAAAGAAATCTGCGCTGGTGTCGTAATCGTCTGCTGTGTACCGTGTACCGTGGTCGGCGCCGTTGCCGGCCCCCTGTTCTCCGCCTGCGGACCGGTTTTGTACAGGAGTCTTCGTAATGCCCGAGATCATCGATGATGCCAACTTGCTTGCCGGCTTGTCCGCCGCGGCATCGGTCGACCTGGCGCCCGCCGGTGAACCCTGGAAAGTGCTGCTGGTCGACGACGAGCCTGACGTGCACCCCGTTCTCCGCCTGGCCCTGGACGACGTACGCATTGACGGACGTGGCCTCCGGCTATTCGATGCGCTCTCGGCGGAGGAAGCGAAACTGGCGCTGACTGCCCACCCGGACATCGCCCTGATCCTGCTCGATGTGGTCATGGAAAGCGACCGCGCCGGTCTCGATCTGGTGCGCTACATCCGCGACGAGCTGGCCCGGCGTACTGTGCAGATCGTTCTGATCACTGGTCAAGCGGGTTACGCGCCACAGCGACAGGTGGTCAGCGACTACCAGATCGACGGCTATCTGCTCAAGTCGGAACTGAGCGCCGAGCGGATATTCGTTGCCGTGCATTCCGCCATCCGCGCACATCGCCTGATGCGCGAGCAGGAAAGCCTGCAGGCAGACCTTCATCAGAAAGTGCAAGAGCTGGACGCGACCCTGGGGGTTCTGCGCGAGAGCGAGAGTAATTTGATCCGTGCCCAGTCGGTCGCCCATGTCGGCAGCTGGACTTACGAGCTGGGCCGCGACGAAATGCGCCTGTCGGCGGAAACCTGCCGCATCTTTGGCCTGTGCGCCGGGACGCGGGGTAGTTACGAGAGCTATCTGGCGCGCGTCCATCCGGACGACCGCCCCGCGGTCGAGGAGGCATGGCAGGCGACCATGGCCGCCGGCACGGTCTTCCAGCACGAACACCGGATCATGGTCGGCGAGACGGTGCGCCATGTTCGCCAGCAGGCGGATCTGAGCCGCGCCGCCGACGGCACGCCGCTGCGTTGCCTGGGAACAACCCAGGACATCACTGAGCGCAAGCAGGCCGAGGAGGAGCTGAGGCGCTCGAACGCTGAACTCGAGCAGTTCAGCTACGCCATTTCGCACGATCTGCGCCAGCCTTTGCGAATGGTCGCCAGTTACATGCAGTTGCTCGGCATCAGTCTCGCCGAGCAGCTCGACGACGAGCAGCGCGAGCATTTCAAATTCGCCATCGACGGTGCCCGCCGCCTCGATCAGATGCTTGTTGCCTTGCTCGAATATTCCCGGCTAGGTCGCTTGGGTGAGCCCCTCGCGTGGCTGGAAACCCGAGCCATCGTCGACGAAGCCCTGCTTTTCCTGCAGCCGGCGATCGCCGAGGCGCAAGCCAAGATCAGTGTGCGCGGCCATTGGCCACGCGCCTGGGTGCGCCCCGACGAGATCCTGCGCCTGCTGCAGAACCTGATCGCCAACGCCGCCAAATTCCGCCTTGCCGGGCGCTGCCCCGAGATCCGGGTAGTCAGCCGGGTGGCGCGCGGCCAGTGGTGCCTGAGTGTTGCCGACAATGGCGTCGGAATTCACCCGGGACAGCTCGGCCGTCTGTTTCAGGTATTCCAGCGCTTGCAGAGCCGCGCCAATTACGAAGGCAGTGGTGTCGGCCTGGCGCTGTGTCGCAAGATTGCCGAGCATCATGGCGGACGTATCTGGGCCGAGTCGGCCGGCGATGGGCAGGGGAGTCGCTTCTGCGTGTCACTGCCGCTCACCGGATTTTTGAGCGACGGTCGTCGCGTGGCCAGGGAACCGGTCAGGGCAGTCGAGGGCTGTCGATAGGCTAAACCGAAATATAGATGATTAAAAAACGCAGCCTCCCCTTTGTTATTCTGCTCGCCGAGGATGAGCCCGCTGACGCGCATCTGCTGCGTTTGGCATTGACTGAAAACCGCATTCGCGTCGATCTGCAGCACGTTCTTGATGGTCGTGAGGCGCTCGAGTATCTGCACCGGCAGGGTCGGCGTTTTGCCCTGGCTGTCCGTCCCGACCTGATTTTGGTCGATCTGAATATGCCGCGCATGAACGGCCGCGAGTTCCTTGCCGCGATCAAGGACGATCCTGCCCTGTGCGACATCCCGGTCGTCGTCCTGAGTACCTCGGAAGTCGATCGCGACGTTCGCGACAGCTACCGCCTCGGTGCCGCCGGCTACATCGCCAAGCCCCTCGACATCAGCGAATTCATCGTCGAGATCCGTCAACTGAGCGACTATTGGCTCTCTCTGGTAAGGTTGCCCGAAAATCGATGAGCAAAGAGCAGTGACCAACGCGCAGCGGGCATCCCCATGCTGAACAACGAGCAGATGCTGCGGATCAGCCCGGCGATGCTCGACGAGGGAGAGACGGAGATTAGCGAATGAACGAGTCGACCCGACGGCCTATCTCGATTCTGGTGATCGAAGACGATCCCGGCGATCTGGGACTGATCCGAACCAATGTGCGCCTTGCTGGCCTGCGCAGCATGGGCCAGGAGGACCCCGTGATCTGGGCGTCGACACTCGCCGACGGGATGGCTGCCGCCGCGGTCAGCAAACCCGACGTGGTTCTGCTCGACTTGTCCTTGCCCGATTCGTACGGAATCGCCACCGTGGAAGCGATGCGTGCGACGGCTCCCGCTGTTCCGATCATTGTCCTCACCGGTCAGGATGACCATCAACTCGCCGAGGCCGCTCTGCACGCAGGGGCGCAGGACTATCTGGCCAAGGGCCAGTTGTTCCAGCAGGATGCACTGGGACGGGCGATACGGCATGCGCTGGTTCGCCAGAAACTCGAATCACGCCTGCGCCTGTTCGACGCGGCCCTCAACGCGGTGGCCAGCGGCATCCTGATCACCGACGTGACGGCGGCGATCACCTGGGCCAATCCCGCTTTTACGGAGATCACCGGTTTCACGATGTCGGAAGTCGTCGGCCATAATCCCGGCGCGATGCTCAACTCGGGGAAACAGGACCGGCGCTTCTACGAGGGCATGTGGCAGACCATTCTGGCCGGACGGGTATGGACCGGCGAGCTCGTCAACCGGCGCAAGAACGGAAGCCACTTCGATGCGGCGCTGACCATTTCGCCAGTGACCGGTAGCGACGGAAACATTCACCACTTTGTCGCCGTCATGCAGGACATCTCCGCGCGCAAGGCCACCGACGAGCGCGTTCAGCATCTTGCCCACCACGACCAGCTCACCGATCTGCCCAATCGCATGCTGCTCAGCGACCGTTTGTTCCAGTCGCTAGCGCAGGTGCGCAGGGAGCAGGCAACATTGGCGGTGATGTTTCTCGATCTGGACGATTTCAAGCCGGTCAACGACACCCTGGGTCATGATGTCGGTGATCTGCTGCTCAAGGAGGTCGCCCTGCGTCTGCGCGGCTGCGTGCCGAGGAATTCGGACACCGTCGCACGTCTCGGCGGTGACGAATTCGTGGTCCTGCTGGCGCAGATCGACCAGGCTGCCGATGCTGCGGTGGTGGCTCGTAAAATCCTCGCGGCGCTCATGCGTCCGTTCGTCATCGGTCCGCACCGCATCGCGATCTCGACGAGCATCGGCATCGCCGTCTATCCCGAGCACGGCGACGAAGTCAGTGGGCTGTTGAAGAGCGCTGACACGGCGATGTACCACGCCAAGAAAGCGGGTCGTGGCTGCTATCGCTTCTTCCGCGAACTCGCTGAAACGACAAGGGCTTGACTTGCTAAACACGCAGCGGCAGGCTGACCCCCCGGACATTCGCCGAGCGGCGTCGGCAAACGGTGGGGAAGGGCCGTTCTCGCACGTGTTCGAACAAGGCGATGAGCAGCCACGCAGCTGGCTGCCTTCGCTAAGCTTCCTCAAGTACACCGCCTGGGCCATTGTTCTTGCGGCGACATGCATTCTGCTGACCATGCTGCTGATCATCCCGGATCAGCCCCGGCGGGCTGTCGCGCCGGCAGCCATGGTGCTGCTGGCAACGAGCGCCTTGTCGCTGCTCAACAGCGGCCGGGTGCGCGCTGCGCTGGCGGCATTGGTGTGGGGCCTGTGGTTGGCCGTGACCCTCCTGTCGCCGTTCTTCGGAGGGGTCCGGGCGTTGCTGATAATAGCCTACCCGGTGCTGATTCTGATGGGCGGTTGGCTGCTGGGCACGCGCACGGCAGTCGTCCTCGGGGCACTGACGGCGACCGCGATTCTTGGCTTTGTGGTGGCCGATCTCGCGGCACTGCTGCCGCCCCAACCGCCAACGCCGAGCATCCTCTACGGCCTGGTGCAGATCACCTGCGTCGTCGTTGCGATGTTGTTGATCATCTTCCTGACGCGCTCGTACCGGCAACGCATTGATGACGTGCGCCGATTGGGCAGCGATCTGGCGCAGCGCACCGCCGAGGTCCAGGCCAGCGAAGCCGAGCTCCAGCGCGCGCAGGCGGTCGCCCGGGTGGGCAGCTGGGTCATCGACCTGGGCAGCGGCCGGATCAGAATGTCCGCCGAGACCTGCCGCATCTTTGCCGTTCCCGAAGGCACGATCGGCAGCCTTGAAGCCTTCATGGCGCGGGTGCATGCCGATGATCGCCAGGCGCTGCAGCAAGCCAGCGAATCAGCCTTGGCAGGGAAACCCTTCGCCGTCGAGCTGCGCATCGTGGTCGGTGCAGCGGAGCGCTGGATCGCACAGCGCGCCGAAGTCGAGTTCGACGACACCGGCAAACCGCTGCGCAGTGTCGGTACCACCCAGGACATTACTGAGCGCAAGGCGCTGGAAGCCAGCCTGCGTGAGCAACGCGAGTTCTTCCGGCTGATTTCGGAGAGTATCGGCGAGCACATTGCGGTCCTCGATCTCGAAGGGCGACGGCTCTACAACAGTCCTTCGTATCGGCAGTTCTTTGGCGCTGGCAGAGAGTTGCTGGGCAGCGAGTCCTTCGCCGACGTCCATCCGGATGATCGTCAGCGGGTGATCGAAGCGTTCAGGCAGACGGTAAAGACCGGCGTTGGCCAGCAACTGCAATACCGCCTGATGCACCACGACGGGACGGTTCGGCACATGGCGTCAGCCGGGAAAGTGATCAACGACAAGAGCGGTCGGGTGAGCCGCGTGGTCGTCGTATCGCACGACGTGACCGACAGGAAGCAGGCCGAACAACAGGAGCGGATTGCCGCAACGGCCTTCGAGTCGCAGCAGGGGATGTTCATCACCGATGCCAACGGCGTCATTCTGCGCGTCAATCAGGCGTTCACCGAGATCACCGGCTACAGCGCCGACGACTGTCTCGGGCGGACGCCCAAACTGCTCAGTTCGGGCCGCCACAAGGCCACTTTCTATGCGGCGATGCGCGACACGCTCGAGCGCACGGGAACCTGGCAGGGCGAAATCTGGAACCGCCGCAAGAATGGCGAGATCTACCCCGAATGGCTGACCATTTCGGCAGTCAGGGACAGCGACGAGCAAGTGAGCAACTACGTGTCCACGCTCACCGACATCACCACCCGCAAGGCGGCCCAGGAAGAGATTCGGCATCTCGCTTTCTACGACGCACTGACCGGACTGCCCAACCGCCGCCTGCTGCATGACCGTCTGCGCCAGGCGCTGGTGGCAAGCGCGCGCAGGGACCGGCAAGGTGCTCTGCTGTTCATCGACCTCGACAACTTCAAGATGCTCAACGACACTCTCGGGCACGACATGGGCGACCATTTGCTGCAGCAGGTCGGCAAGCGGCTGAAAGCCTGCGTTCGGGAACGCGATACCGTTGCTCGCCTGGGGGGCGACGAATTCGTCGTAATGCTCGAGGATCTTGGCCAGCGTGCGCGGGAAGCCGTTGCTCAGAGTAGCCACATCGGCGAGAAAATCCTCGCCGCGCTCTACTGTCCCTACGATCTGGACGGCCATGAGTATCACAACACGGCGAGCGTTGGCATCACCCTGTTTGGGAGCCGGCACCACGGCATCGACGAACTGATGAAGCGGGCGGATCTGGCGATGTACGAAGCCAAGAACAAGGGCCGCAATACCTTGCGCTTCTTTGATCCGCAAATGCAGGCGGTGGTGACCAAGCGCGCCAGCCTTGAGAAAGACTTGCGCGAAGCGCTGCAAAGGCAGCAGTTGCTCCTTTTCTACCAGCCGCAGGTGGATGCTGCCGGCGCCGTCATCGGCGCCGAAGCGCTGGTTCGCTGGCCGCATCAGCAACGTGGCTTCGTCTCACCAGCCGAGTTCATTCCCCTTGCCGAGGAAACAGGTCTGATTCTGCCGCTGGGCCTGTGGGTGCTGGAAACCGCCTGCGCGCAGTTGGCGGTCTGGGCGGCGCAGCCGGGACGGGAGCAGTTTACGGTTTCGGTCAACGTCAGTGCGCGGCAGTTCCGGCAGCCGAACTTCGTCGACCAGGTACTGGCCGTTCTGGCCAGCAGCGGCGCGAATCCCCAGCAGCTGAAGCTCGAACTGACCGAAAGCATGTTGCTCGACAACGTCCAGGAAATGATCGCCAGGATGAGCACCCTGAAAAGCCACGGGGTCGGTTTTTCGCTGGACGATTTCGGCACCGGCTACTCGTCGCTGTCGTACCTGAAGCGCCTGCCGCTCGATCAGTTGAAGATCGACCAGTCCTTTGTGCGGGATTTACTCACCGATCCCAACGACGAAGTGATCGCGCGCACGATTATCGCGCTGGCCAGCACGCTTGGCCTGGCGGTGATCGCCGAAGGTGTGGAAAGCGTCGAGCAACGCGACGCGCTGGCGGCGCAGGGCTGCCACGCCTACCAGGGCTACCTCTTCAGCCGGCCGCTACCGGTGGCTGATTTCGACGCCTTCCTGAGGAGCTCTTCAGGCAAGCGGGTGCAAGAAACGCCGCGCCGGGTGCCAGGAACGTAGCGGCCTGAATTTCCCGCAGCACCTGCGCGGGTTCCGTCCCAGGTGGCGTGTGCCGGGGACAGTATCTCGACATGTCATGACCGTTAGGCGATTGCCGAAAAAGAACGTACCCGATTGCGCCGGATTTTCGGTCCGCTTCAAGACGCGACAACAGGCGCATAGTCGAACTGCCTGGAGGGCTCTGACTTCGATGGTGCCAGCAGTTTGTGATCAACGCTTGCGGAATCGTCGGACAGCGACGGGCAGGGCAGCCCTGGCCGGTTTCAACGGCTGTTGCGATGTCCGTGCTGGTGCAAGACTGTTGGAAACCCACGTTTGCAATCTGATTGCCTTGATGGTCGACTGTTAGTGTCGGTTTTTTTTACACTCGGCCTCTTGGCGGCGCGACTTGGATTCGTGTGCTTAGCAAATTGTCTCTAAATAATCAATAGGATAAGGGCTTTTGCGGTAACTCCTCAATAACCCCGGGCATTCGTGCATGCGCTTGGGTCGGAGCCGGAAGGCTGCGGTCACTCGCAGAGCACGCGCCTGAAGTTTCGGTCGAGGGGATAGACCCAGACGGTTTTGATGGGCAGCAAGGCT